>Ga0326511_10003572_pt1 | contig 12515 bp, 21 predicted proteins | sample 0_2496_0518_D_FD_203701 | JGI IMG/M metagenome (GOLD analysis project Ga0326511, IMG submission 203701) | Bovine rumen microbial communities from UC Davis, California, United States - 0_2496_0518 | ecosystem: Host-associated > Mammals > Digestive system > Stomach > Rumen | place: USA...
AGCAAAACAAAAATTAAAATACTTATATGAATATATTCAAGGAGTAAAAGTATGATATATTGGAACGAATATTATCGGACACGAACCAATTTCAAAAGGTAAACGAAATAAATTTGATAACAATATATATACATTTGACATTGAAACAACATCATATATTATATTAGATGGAAAACAATATAATCCAATAGACTATTTGGAATTTACACAGGAAGAAAAAGAACGTTCATTATTTCAAGGTACAATGTATATTTGGATGTTTGGAATTAATGACAAAGTATATTATGGACGAACTTATAAAGAATTATATAATTTCTTAAATAGAATTGAATTTTATACAACTTATGAGAAAAAAATTGTATATGTTCACAATTTAGCATTTGAATTTAACTGGCTACGAAATATTTTCAAATTTAAAAATGTAATGGCTCGTAAAAGCCGTAAAGTTATGAAATGTGAAATAGAAGAATATAACATCGAATTCAGATGTACTTTATTTATGACAAATAGTAAGTTAGAAAAAATTCCAGATTTATATAAGTTCGAGGTCAAAAAATTAGTTGGACAACTTGACTATTCAAAAATTAGACATAGTGAAACAAAGCTATCTAAAAAAGAACTTGAATATTGCGAAAATGACTGTTTGATAATATATGAATATATCAAAAAAGAGCTTGCAACTTATGAAACAACAAAAAACGCACCACTTACATCTACTTCACATGTAAGACGTGAATTAAAAGAATTGATTGATAAAAATTGGGACTATCTTAACAAAACAAGAAAATCTATAAATGTAGATGGTCATATATATAATATGTTAGTAAAAGCATTTGCTGGACGGCTACACACACGCCAATTGGCTTTTTACAGATGAAATTATAAAGAATGTTGTTTCATTAGATGAGTGTAGTGCATATCCATACACAATGTGTACACATAAATTTCCTATGAATGAATTTAAAAAGTGCAATATAAAATCAGTTGAGCAGATGTCGAAAAGTTTTGCATATTTATTGAATGTAAAATTTACAAATATAAAATGTAAGTATTACAATAATTTTATTTCTTTAAGTAAGGTATCAAGAATAAAAAACGGACGTTATGACAACGGACGTATAATATCAGCAGATGAAATAGAAATAATTTTAACAGATATTGACTTCAAATTTATATTACAAACTTATACTGGTAGATATGAAATATTAGAAAGTTATTATTCAAGATATGATTATCTACCAAAAGAATTAATAAATTTTATATTGGATAAATACGTAATAAAAACACAATATAAAGATGTTGAAGGCAAAGAAGTAGAGTACGCAATCGAAAAAGCAAAATATAATAGTATATATGGAATGACAGTAACAAACAATATTCGTGACGAGGTTATTTTTGACAATGAGTTGCGGTTGGAGTGAAATTCCAATAACAAATGACGAAATATTGGAACGACTTGAAAAAGACAAAAAAAGAGGTTTTTTGTCTTTTGCTTGGGGTGTATGGGTAACAGCACACGCAAGAAATAATTTATTGCAAAATCTAATTAAATTTGATGAATATATAGTGTATACAGATACAGACAGTTTAAAACTTCGAGAGCGGTTTTGATTATTCTATAATAGAAGAATATAACAAAAAAGTTATGAAAAAAATTGAAGATGTAAGCAAAACACTTGAAATAGACATTGAAAGATTTATGCCGAAAGATACTAAAGGTAAAAAGCATCCATTAGGAGTATTTGAAAAAGATGCTGAATATTCACAATTTATAACACAAGGTGCAAAAAAATATGCATATATTGACAAAAAAGATTATAAAATACACATAACCGTTTCAGGTGTACCAAAAAAGAAACGGTGCTAAAGGTTTAAAAAGTCTTGAAGATTTCAAAGACAATTTTGTTTTTGAATATAAATACACAAATAAACTTTTGGCACAATATAACGATGAACAAATAGAATTTGAATTAACAGATTACAAAGGAAAAAAATACAAAGTAACAGATAAATACGGAATTTGTTTATTGCCTTGCCAATATACTTTGAATAAATCAGAAGAATATGCAAACTTATTAGACGAGGAAAGTTCCGAAAGAGCAATTTTTAAGGAGTGAGAAAATGAAAGATTTTGATTTTATAAGAGAATTTGGAAAAATAAAAATTTCAGATTGTTGCAAATCTGTGAAAGTAGATATGTCAAATATTTACAATAAAAAAACAACTTTGGAAAATGCAAAAAAAGTGCGTGAAGAAATAGAAGATAGAATTGCAAGATTATATTTGAAAGGAAATAAAGAAAATGGCGACTAAACAAGTACATTATAATATAGATAATATTGACAAAGAAAATGCTAATTTTAATCTAATTTACGGGGAAAAGAGCAATCGGGAAAAGTTATCAAGTAAAACATAAAAAAGCTGTCGAACATTATCTAAAAACTGGTAACAGATTTATATTATTAAGGCGTTGGCGTGAGGATATAAGCAACTTATGGATAGAACAATATTTTTCAGATGTAGATGTTGCAAAATTAACAAATAACAAATATAATTGTATAACTTGCTATCGTAAAGTTTTATATCTTGGAATATATGATCCAGAAAACAACAAAACAATTAAAGGGGAAAAAATACGGCTATGTAATGGCATTATCAACAGAACAACACATGTCGAGTGCTTCCTTTTTAGATGTTGACATAATTATATTTGAAGAATTTATGGAACGTGGCACATATATTTCACATGAGCCCGACAGACTAATGATATTTTATTCTACAATAGACAGAAAAAGAGGGACAACAAAACTTTTTATGGTAGGCAATTCAATTTCAAGAGTATGTCCATATATAAACGACTGGGGGCTTGACAAAATATTTAGAAAACTACAACAGGGACAAATTGAAACTAAAATAATACACAATGAAGAAAATGACGTAAAAATAGCAATAGAATATTGCCGTAGCAGTGGCGGAAAAACAATGGCAATAGGAAACGCAAGTAAAATGGTTGATAGTGGAAGTTGGCAAACAGTACCGCAACCTCATTTACCTAAATCATTGAAAGATTATAAAAAGTTATATACATTTGGATTTCAATATAAAGGTTTTAAATTTCTATGTGAATATCTAAAAGACAAAGAAACTAAAGAGGTATGCTGGTTTATATATCCATTTTACAAAGATTTTTCAAATAAAATTATAGTATTTTCAGATGAAATAAAAATAAGTAAATATTGGCAACGTGATATTTACAACCCGTCTTTCAATAATGACGGTTTAAAAAAATTACTTGCTACATTTAAAGAAAATAAAATATTTTATTCAGATGATTTATGCGGAACAGATTTCAAACAAGTTATTGATTTTTCTATAAGGAGATGATAGAATTATGATTGAAAATTTAAAAATGATTTTAGATGTTATGAAAAATTGGGAAAAAGGAATTCCTAGAGAAAAATTCAAAGATTGTGTTTTTTCTCTAGAGTGTGCAATTGAAATTTTAGAAAAAATTAAATATGAAGAAAGGAGCATACAAAATGGCAATATTGAATAGTAAAATAATACTTGCAAAAGGTATAAAAATGGATAGAGAATATAACAATGTATTAAGTTTTAATACTAGTCAAATATTGAATATATTGAATAGTAACACACATTATGTAAACTCAAGTAACACATTTGCTTTTATTGGAGGAAATAACACAAATGTAATTTCTTGTCCATTTACTTACAATGAATGTTTAATATCAAACTATATAGCATTTCAAAATACGAATTATTCAAATAAATGGTTTTTTGCATTTATAACAAATGTTATACGTAAATCAAATGGAATGACACAAATTGAGTTTGAAGTAGACGCGTGGTCAACATGGTTTGAAGATTGGCAGAAAAAACCTTGCTATATAATAAGAGAACATGTAAACAATGACACAATAGGTGCGAACACAGTTCCCGAAAATTTAGATGTTGGTGATGTTATAGAGCTTGGAGAAATTGAGGACATTTCTTTATCAGAATATTTTTGGGTTGCTGTTTCAACGGCTTGGTTACCTAATGGTGCAAGCGGTGGCGACCAATTTAGTGGTGTAACTTTATACAATAAACAAATTTCGGGAAATAAAATAATATTATTTAAAGTTAATAATGCTCAAAGTATTATTGATTTAGGATTGTATATAATTAGAACGAATTCAGATGGACACATTGCTGACATACAAGATATTTTTATAGTTCCAGACGCAGTTATAAATCCATCACAATTGACACAACATACCTGTACTGTATCAAGTTATACATTTAATTATTATACATTACCATATTCAATGGATATTGAGGAATTTAACACAAATATTCCGAAAGTAACTAGTTATTCAGATTATACACCAAAAAATCGGAAAATGTTTCGTTTATCCATATAATTATTTATTTGTTTCAAATAATACAGGAAATACAAACATTTTCAAATATGAAAATTTTTCAGATGGAACAAATGCAACATTCAAAACACAAATTGCATTGACTGTTGGTTGTAGTGGTCGACTTGTTCCAACAGGTTATAAAGGACAAACAACTGCCGATGATGACGCGTTGCCTTTGGCAAAATATCCAACATGTGGTTGGTCTAGTGACGCATTTATAAATTGGTTAACGCAAGAAAGTGTAAATCAAGCAACATCAATTGCTTTTGGTTCATTGGGTGCAAGTCAACAAAAATCAGAAGTTGGAATGGCAACATCAATTGCTGGTATAATTGCAAATCAAATAGGAAATTTTTACACTGGTTCTTTAATGCCTAACATACAAGGCGGACAAAATACGGGTTCAATAAATTTTGGAGCAAATAGAAATACATTTACTTTTAGACAAATGAGATGTAAACTTGAATATATGAAGATAATCGATGACTACTTCAGTCGTTTCCGGTTATGCCATCAACAGAGTTTTAGAACCTAATATAATAGGAAGAGAAAATTTCAATTATGTTGAAATTGGTTCAACTGAAGAAATAGGAAACGGCGACGTGCCAGTTCAATTTATGGAAAAAATAAACAATGCGTGTAGACGTGGTGTAACAATATGGCATAATCATGAAAATATTGGAAACTTTAATGTTTCAAATAATATAGTATAAATTAAAAGAGAGGAAATATTCCTCTCTTTAAATTGTATATGAAATATCAATTGTGACATTTCCTAAATTTGCACTTCCATTATTTTGTACATATAAACCACCATTTGACTGTATTACTGCATATCCAATATCTGATAAAGCATATCCTCCACTACCAAAAAATACAGGTACTTTAATATTTTTTGAAGGTCTTAAATATTCAGGCAATTTATAATTTGTTGAAAATATACTAACAGTTGAACTGGCACCAAAATTATCTGAATTATAAATCACAGCTTTTATAGAAACAGTATTATTTTTACAAGAAATATATTCGGCAAAATTTGTATTTACTGATAAATTTGTTTCAAGCATATCATTTGTAATTTGTTTATAATAGTTTTTATTCGTTATACCGTTGTTACTATCTGTATTTGTTATTGTTTCAAAAGTACAATTTTCTTTTACATTTATAATACCATTTTCATTATATAAAGCACGTGTACAATTATGAATATTTGAATTTATTAATGTAATAACACTTTCAACACTTCTAACAGCTTCATTTGAGTAGGCAATTTCTGAATTAATTATAAACATTTTACTATCATTTGTTGCACGTATTGCCCTACTATTTGCAATTTCATTTGTTGAATTTCTAATAATACAGTTTAAAATAGTAATATTTGTTTTATTTGCATATACACCTTCCGAATTATCGTTATAAATAGTACAATGTTGTATATCAATATTTGCATTTCTAAATACTAAACCATTATGAATTTTTACTGCTGTTCTATCTGATGAATTACCGCGAATTGAAATAACAACATCATTACTTGCAAAAACAGGAGAGTAAAGTTGATGTCCTCCAATTACTTCATTACCTATTGAGTAATCACCATCAGCTAATTCTATTATATAATCACAACCACTTGCATTTTTATCAATACTTGCTAATGCTTTTATTAAATCGTGAAATGGGTATGTGTCTGTACCATCTTCAAAATTATTTGTTGCACTAGCATTTACTTTTAAAGTTTTTGCATAATAACTATTAGAAATACCTGTTAAAGGTTTTCCGTTTATAGTAGTTAATGTATCAATAGAACTTTCAAATTTTACATAATCATTTTGAAAATAAGTTGCAAATAGTTTTGTTCCAATTCCTTTTAAATATGCTATATCACCATTAAATTGAAATCTATTACGATGATTTAAAAGTTGTGCTGTTTGTATTGCATATTTTGGTTGTAATATTTCCATTGCACGTACAGATGTGTCATTTTCAATAATAACTCCATGATGATTAAGTTTTAATAAATCTATTTTTTCATTTATAAAACCGTTGTCAACTGCTCTACGCATTGCATTACCCTGTGCGTCACCTGTAAATAATGTTTTAGTAGTTCCATGTGTTAGTAAAATAAGCATTGAAGTATTATTCCAACTATCTGATTGAGTAGCAATATATGTTTCATCTGTATTATAAAATTTTAATGATATATTCATACCTAAATTTAAAATGCTATTTTCTTGAGGTATTGTATAACTCCAACCATTTGTATTAATAATATCAATAACTTCTTGATATTTAGGGTCAGCTGTTATTGCATCATTTACTTGGGGTAGATATAAAACTGTATTACTATCAATATAATTATTATTTACTAAATTTACAAAATTGCCCATGTGGTCTTGATGATAATGTGTTAAAAAGAAATAATCAATATGTGTTATATTATTATCTTGTAACATTTGAGAAACCATATCCCAATTTTCATTTGTATCAGTATCAATCATTAATATTTTACCTAATGCTTTTATTAGAATAATATCACCGCTATTTCTATAATTCCAACTTTTTGCAAAAATATATTCTATTTTTGAATTATCAACTATAAGTCTTGCAACTAATCCATTATTTAATACTACATCACTATTATATTTAACAGTATCATCAACAATTTTATATATTCCATTTCCTTTATCGTTAAAATTTGTATATCCATTTGTTACAACTGTTGTATTTTCAACAATATTTTCATCATTTATTAATTCTGTTATTGTATCATAAAAGCGAATTAATTTTGTGTTAATATATCTACCAATTATTTCTTCAAGTGTTCCGTCTTGTGCCATTTCATCTAATTTATTGTTTACTTCTTCTTGTAAATCTAAATTGTCAAAATAATCAGAAAATTGTTCAACTAAATTTCCCAAAACATTTACGTTATCAATTGTTTTGTTTAAATATTCAACAACTTTACAAAATAATCGATAATTATTTATTGCTTCAAAGTCATTTTCTATAAATGGAAAATTTTCCAAAACAAACCACTTAAAAGGTGTCATATTTTTATAATCAAAATTATTCATTCTATACCTCTCTTTCTATGCTAATTGATAAAAAAGACACTCTAAGTCTTTGAATATCATTTCATATATATTATTTATATTTGTTTGCATTTCTTTCATAATTGCAATTTTATCTGCTGGACTTCTTCTAATTTCTTTTGTATATTCGTTATTATCTGTTCCATTTGATGTTGCTGAACCATTAGAAGTCGAACTGTCTTGACCGTTTGAAGTATCGGTGTCATAATTGTAATTTCCAACATACGATCCATCACGTAAATTTTCCAATTGGTCTTGTGGTAGTTCTGAATTTCTTCTATCTGATGTTGAACTACTTTGAGTTGTTGAACTATTTGAAAGTGTATTTTGTGTTGTGTTTGTTGTTTGTCTTTCATCTGTTCCAGTTTCTGTTGTAACTTCACCACTTTCAAAAATATTCCAATTTTCTAAAGCATCAAACATTTTATTATATATTGGCATTATTGAATTAAGTTTTACATTTAATTGTAGTTTAAAAGCTGTCAATGTATCATAGCCAATACGACGCATTATAAATTTATTCAAAATCATTGTTTCAAATTGTTCTTTTGTAATGTTGTTTGTTAATGGATAATCAAAGTCAAAAAATGTTGTTCTACCTTCTTTTGCTAAATCCTTTATTTTTGTTTTTTCATCTTTTCCATAGTTTACAATGCTTTCTAATAAACTGTATACTGTTGGTGGTAAATTTATCATTGTAGGCATACAAGGAAATAAAAAAGGATAAAAATAACTATTATACATCATCTTCTATTACCTCGCTTTCTTCATTATCTTCTATTACATCTTTTTCAGATGTTGGAATTCCATCATAATATCTTACATTTATATTTGTTCCGAATTTTTCATTTATTAGTTTTATTGCTTTTTGTCTTGGCTCAAATCTTGAAAATCTACTAGCAATTGTTCCACCCTGACTTGCCAAAACTTCGTCTTTTATATTACGTTCTTTCTTTTGGAAATTCATATTTGCTACACCAATTAATCTTAAAAACTCATTCCACATCTTTTCTTTTTGTATGTCTATTTTGTCAGCAACATATGGAGCAGGTTCTAATATCAATTGAATGTCGTCAATGTTTATGTCATCATAAGTAATAACAGTATTTTCTAAAGCGTCAACATTATTAATAATATCTCGAACTGACCTTTCTTTATCTGATGATGTTTTCCAAAATCTCGGAGTACGTTGCTGTAGTATGTTGATATCTCCGCGTTCTTGTCATCAATGCAATACGTTCTGCATATTGTGTTATATCTAAAAATAATGGGTAACGTCCGTTGTTATCATACATAATTACATACTCATCTGGATTTAATATTCTTCTATAACTACCATTTGGTGCGATTGCCATTATCTTTGGTGGTCTTTGATATATGTCTAATGTTCCCATAACTGTATATGGTAAAGCAATAACTCCTAGATATTCATCTTTGAAAAAAGCAATAGAACCATCACGCAACAATTTTTTATTTAAGAACGCAACATCTATAAAGTCTGGTAAATTCTCAAACTCGAAAACATTTTCAGCAAGTGTAAGCATTTCTCTTAAATACATTTGATATGTTCTCCAGTTTGACAATTGATTTTCTTTTAATTGTTTACGCATTTTCTTTCTCCTTTCTTAAAAAATTAAGGGATAGGGATAATTTATCCCAATCCCTGTATTTTGAAAAATTATGATACAGTAACAACAATATTTCCAGTAACTGAGTCAATATCGATTGTTTTCTTTGTTGAGTTATAAGCTGTTGATGTAACAGCAGTTCCGCCCATTGTTACTGCAACAGTATCTCCTGCAGCAACGCCAGTTAGAATTGCACTATATGAACTTCCCTCACTTATTTTCTTTGCTTTATTTGATGTTTTTACACCTGATTTTAAAGTATTTGTTATTGTGAATTCTTCTACAGTTCCATCACTGTCTGCGTCACTTGCAACTTTAAATGCAACCGCATTTACTAGGTTTGAATATGCAAGTGTTTGCCATACATGTAAGTAATAATTTTTGTATAATCCCTCTGCATTTTCGAATTCTTTGAATAATAGTAAATCATCATATACTTGTAAGAATTGTTCATCTACTAAACAAGCTCTTATGCTTTCATCTGGGAATGCGTCAATAACAATTTTTCTTGTATCATTAAATTCTGCAACGCTCATATTGAATACATAAGCCAATACCTCAATTGATACAGATACATCTGTTGCATTATCAATTATTAATATTTGTTCGCTTTTTGGTGTGCATGTAATTAATGCTTTATTATCTGTTGATTGTGACTCTAAATATGCATTATTATTTGAATTAGCAAAAACCATATCTCCTGATACAATTTTTACAGCTTTTATAAAGTCTTTTGCATTTTGTTCACTTGCAACTGGGTCTGGAATTGTTACAACTTTCATTGCATTATTATCTATTGCTTGTTTGATTAATTGTTTCATTAATACAAATTCGTCTAATTCACTTGAATTATAAAGTGTATTAATTATAGTTTGTATAAATGACTCTAATTTGTCATAAGATGCAAACGCTTTTTGTATTTGTTCTGGCGAAATTGTAATTTTATATCTATCTTGTCTATTCATTCTGTGATATACTGCTTTTACATCAGGCATTTCTCTATCTAATAAGTCAGCTCCTGTTGGGTCAAATCCTTTTGCTTGTACAAAATTTGCATAAATTTCCTCTATTGTATCTCCTAGTGGTTTTGTTCCTTTTTTAAGTGACTTTAATGGGTCACTGAAAAATTTGTTATGAATAACTTGTTTTATAATCATATTTAATAATGTTGATATAAATTCATTTGTTACGACTGCGTTATTTGGGTTAGTCATACCCTCTTGAATGTCTTGGATATTTGTTCTTGTAGCTTCTGGAATTCTATTTCTGTAAATATCACTTGCATTATCTCTTATAGTATTTAATACTCCTACTAAATCCATTATTTTAATTCTCCTTTCTCGTCGAATAAATCTTCATATTTACGGGGTTCTTCCTCGTCTTCTTCGACTTCTTCTTTTTCTACGACTTCAGTTTCTGTTGCAACTTCGTCGCCTTTTAAAAAAAATCTTTCTTTGTATTTTGTTTTTAACTCTTCATATTTTGCTTTTACTTCTTCAAGTTCTGTGTTGTCAACTTCCGGTGTTACTTCCATACTGTCTGTAACATCTTCCATAAGTTCGATTTTTACGTTGTCGTCAATTTCTAAACCATTAATTTTAGAAATTAATTCATCTTTACTTAACTTCATTATATCTCGCCTCCTCTCTGTCCATACGTTCACATAATCTAGTCAATGCAATTGTGTTATTATTTAATGCTTCTTTGATTTCGTCCTTGAAAGCGTTCATTTCCTTTGTGTGTTGCTCATTTAATGCTTTTGTGTCCTCTCTATTTGACTTGCTCATATCTTTTACATAAACTGCCATAAATATACAAGCAACTATTGGAAATGCATAACTTCCGAAGTAACTGTAAAAAAATGTTTGTATCCATCTTGACACCTCCATATTTTTATTATTAACATAAAACTATTTTTTTGTCAACAAAAAAGATGTAATTTTTACAAATTACATCTTGATATTAAATGGAGAAACGGAATATATTTTATATTTATCACATTTTTACAATTTTGTCAAATTTCTTTTATTTCTTAATTTTTTTGAATATATTACCCATGGAAATTTTTTCTTTTTAATTACAGTTGGTGTTGGTGGTGTGGGTGGTGTACTATCCCATTTTACGATCGTTCCTCTTTCATTTGGAAATCCTAAAGGACTGCAAGGGTCTACAAAACTTGCACATTGCCATGCCTGTGTTGTACTTGCTTCCAAATGTAAGTGTGTGCCTGTGCTATTTCCTGTGTTTCCCATTTTTCCTACTATTGTATTTAGGTTTACTCTGTCCCCTACATTTAATGTTACACTACCGTATAACATGTGACAATATCTATAATAAAGACCTGTTCTATTATCATATATTTGAACTTGATTTCCGTAATGATGGTGTTGTTCCTGTACTTTGATTATATACGTATGTTACAATACCATCTTCAGATATACTGTATAAGTCTGGGTTTTGTACTGCTACACCACTTTGTGGAAAATCTACACCAGTATGAAATCCGCAAGTGTAACTACTTGATGAGTTGCCGTATGGTTGACCAATTGTACAGTCAATGTGCATTGGACTGTATTTTGTTGTATATTCTGCCATATATCTACTCCTTTTCTAAAAGTGATTGCAAAACAGGTATAACTAAATAATTATGCGACATTCTATTTTCTCTATCTTGCTTTTCTAATTCTTCTATTTTTGCTTTTATTTTGTCTTTATTTATATAATTATCTTTATCACTTTCAATAATACAGTTTAAATATTCTTTCTCTTGTTTTAATTCTTCTATTTCTTTAGATTGTTTTTTATAATTCTCTAATAATGTCTTTACATCATCAACATTAAGGTACACAAAATCATAATCACATTTTATTGCGTAATTTGTTTCTCTTTCAATATCTTTTATTATAAGGTCATTATGAATTTTTACTCTTATATCATCTGTCATTTTATTCCTCCCAACCATTTCACAAAACCAGATTTTTTATTGTTTGTGTTGTCTATATTATATACTATTAATGCAACACCGTTTATTATTCCATAGCATTCAGCTTTTTCCCATTCATGCAAATATCCTATTTGTTTTGTACAATTTATGTCTTGATATACAAGTTCAACTGTACTTCCATTTTGATATACTTTCATTTCAAAATCACTCCCAACATTTATATTTTGATTTTCTTGTGTTTCACATTGTATACATTCGTTCATATCTACATTTGTATTAATTCCGTTGACTTTTCCTTTTGAGGTATATTGCCATAAGTCATAACGGAAATTTTCATTTGGTTTATTTGATGTCCATTTTGCAAGCCATATTTTATATGTTATTAATCTGTCAATATACATTTTATATTTAAACCAATATTCACTTGCAT
>Ga0326511_10003573_pt1 | contig 12515 bp, 1 predicted proteins | sample 0_2496_0518_D_FD_203701 | JGI IMG/M metagenome (GOLD analysis project Ga0326511, IMG submission 203701) | Bovine rumen microbial communities from UC Davis, California, United States - 0_2496_0518 | ecosystem: Host-associated > Mammals > Digestive system > Stomach > Rumen | place: USA: California...
GCCTGTGATGTTGAGGTTGGTGTTGCCAAACACGCGGCCAGCGGTAATGCTGAACTTCTTCGCGTTGTCTTCGGTATAGCGGTCCGTGCCGCCACCGCCGGCATACACATTACCGTGCCAGCCGCCAACGCCTTCAAGGCCGATGGTGGTGCGCTTGTTCGAGTCGGTCTCTTTGATGGTGACGTAGGTATTGCCCTGCACATGGCCGTTGGCGCCGCCGCCATACACGCTGTTCATGACCGTGCCGCCATCCACTGTGACATGGGTGTGACCCACATAGGCCTCATCCACTACTTGGTGCATAGGCGTAAGGGGTTCCAATCCGTGAGGCCCTGTCCCGGGCTTGCGCGGACGACCCGGCAAACCACGGCTGCCGCCATACACCTCGCCGTTGTTGTGGCCATCTGAACCGGGAGAGCCGATGAAGCCGCCGTTGATGTTGACATAAGTGTGGCCGCCTGACTCGATGCCGATGACAGTATGATTATCCGGATCTTGGGATTCTTCTTCAGTAAAAGTGCCCACCATAGAGATAAGTCCACCGCCATACACACGGTTGTAAATCAGAGCGTTGTCTTGTACGGTGACATGTGTGTTGCCATACACACGGCCAGAGGTGTAACAAAATTTCGGATTAGCAAACCAAGCAATAAAGTCTGTGCCCTTGCCGCCGCCAAGCACGTTGCCACGGGGAATCTCGCGACCCATGCCAAACTCGTCTTCCGCCGTTTCGGAATCATTGGTGGCAAGCGTATAGATTGCATCTTTGTATTCACCAGTATTTGAAGTGATGCCAGAAGCAGGAACTGTATATTGACCCGCGCCATGCAACGGCACGCCGCCTATGAGAGCATTGTCCTTGACGATGACATTGGTGCCTTTCTTCACATGGCCGTTCTCGCCGCTGCCGAACACGTTCAGCACTTGGGCATTGCCGCTAATGGTGACCTCGGTGGTGTCGACAAAGGAATAGTCTCTCAATGCGCCACCCGAAATGCCTCGGCTCGAACCGAACACCCAACCCTCGTTTGCGCCAAGGTATTTGAAAGCCGAGTCGATATAATCCGCTTGGGACAATGCAGGCTTGTTATAAAACGCCCTTGCGCTGTCCAATTCGGCTGGGGTTGGGCTGGTGAGGTCGGTTTTCTTGGGTCCGATAAGGGCGTTGCCCGTGACGGTGACGACGGTGTGTCCGCCTGAATTATAAGTAGCCACACCATTTTTGGCGGAATACATACCCACCGAGGCCATGTTGCCGCCGCCATACACCGCACGACGCACCACGGCATTGCCTTGGATGGTGACGCTGGTGTTGCCTTGCACGCGACCCGCATTGATGTCAAAGGTTGGGGCGTTGTTATTCGGATTGTGGCCGGTTATCAAATAGCCATTGCCGCCGCCGTACACATTGCCGTAATCGACACGGGTGGTGACTTGCATTTGTTTGTCCGCCACGCGATGCTTCAATCTCAGCGTATCGCCAATCGTGCCGCCATTGATGGTGACGGTGGTGTTGCCCGTCCCGTCGGTGGTCTTCACCACCTCGCCGATGTTACCACCACCATACACGTTGCCGTGGACGGTGACTTGTGCCTTGGCGATGCCTCCAGTGAGCAGCAGCGCCAAGGCTAAAACATACTTTCTTGTCTTATATATATTCATGATTGACTTATGTTCAAAAGTTACTTTCTTCATATCGCTTAAGGTTGTACATTCTCAATAAAAGTTGCTTTCAAGGTTGCTTCAGTTGTTCCCATGGTAAAGGTGGTGCTGGCCGAGCGTGGCTCAAGCACGCTCCCGCTGCCAATCACCGTCCACTCGCCAAAGGTGAATCCCGTTGCATGAGAGGCCACCAAGTTGAGCACAGCGCGTTCTCTGATGTACGTGCCACTACTCACATGTTGGCCCTGCACGTCGGTGACTGTGATGGAGCCACCGTTTGAAGGCTCAGGCGTGTTAATGGTCAGGATATGGGCTCGCACAATCACTACCGATAGTTCGGCATCGGCCGTTCCCATGATAAAGGAGGTGGTGGTCGAGGTGACATTGGTTACCACCGCTCCACCATTCACTGTCCAACTATCCAAAAGATACCCTGTCTCCACAGTAACCTCCAATTGCAGCACCGCCCCTTCGCTGATTTGACGACTCAAGTCGACGGTATTTCCTTGACCGTCTTTGACCGTGATCGAACAGTGTGACGGCGTGTTGACCGTCAGACTATGCGTAGTGGCAGTTCCAAACGTGCCAGTTATGGAGGCATCCGTTGTGCCCATGGTGAAGATGGTTGTGGGCAAAGAGTTATTGGCTACGCCAGCGCCAGTGCCCGTGAGCGTCCAACCATTGAACTTGCCTCCGTAAACGGAGGGTATGGCCTCTAATTTCAGGTTGGCATATTCGTCAATGCTTGCACCGCTGCTTACCAATTGGCCTTGACCGTCGGTCACCCGAATGACATTGCTACCGTATTGCGGCGCTGACGCATCATTTTGGCTGATGGTCAATTGATGGCTATCGGGGACGATAATCACCTCCGAGGTGCCTTCCACATTGCCATGATTGCCGCCGCCGTACACATCACCTAAGACATCCACCAATTTGTCATTTGAGCTTACTCCGACAATCACTATAGGGTTGCTCTTCACCTTACCATAGTTGCCGCCGCCAAACACATTGCCTTCATATCTCTCATTCTCTTGGATGGAACCGTTGCCATCGAAGTCGAATTCGCCGCCAATGGTTCCCTTTATGATGCTCACTTGTGGTGAAATGCCAGTGGCAACCAAAGGCTCATAGTCGGTAGCATTGCTACCGCCATACACATTGCCTACAAAGAGATTGCACCCCGTATTCCTATCCTCCACTTTGACGGTGATCTTGCCATCCACATCGCCGTTGCGGTCACAGCCGCCATACAGGTTGCCGATAGCACCGCCATAGACATTGACCGTGATGTTGCCACCCGTGCCGATGAGTTCGGGGTGACCGTTGGGATAGTGATATTCATCATACTTTTTCACATGGGCAGCATAGTCATCGTCGCCTTGACAGCCTCCAAAGAGCGTGCCGATGATACCTCCCGTGACGTTGACAGTGATATTGCCATAGACCGTGCCCAAACGGCATCCACCGTATGCAGTAAGGTAGTTCTTTTGTTCAGCGCAAGTCAGATTAAGTTCCATCTCGCCCACTTGGTCAGCGTTATTGCCGCCGTTGAAGAGGTTGTCGATGACCAATTCGCCACAATTGCCGCCGGTTTCCAAGTCTTGGACGATGTAGATGCAGGTGCCCAAACGGTTGGAACCACCGAAGCAGAAGCCGACATGACCGCCTTTGATTTGGCTATAGGTCTTATGTATCTCAGGGTAAACGCCCACATTGGATTCCGAAACGATACCATTGCCGCCACCAAAGATGTAATTGAAACGACCACCGTCCACAACGGTGTGCGTGCTTATGGCATGAGCGGCATTGCTGCCTCCAAAGACCTCCTCGATGGTGTTTTCGCAGCCGTGGATATAGACATGGGTCACTTTCTCCGAGTATTCGTTATTGTTTTCAGGTGCATAACTGGCTTTGTTGCCGCCACCAAACACCTGGTAGATGGCATACGTACGATCCTCGCCTGTGTAGTTATACATGTTCAGGGCATCGTGATTCGTCTGATAGACGTCGACATACACATTCGTTTGGGGCGAACCATTGGTGTTGTTGCCGCCAAAAATGGAAGTGCCCTTATTGACGCCATCGATAAGCCTACCATTGAAGGTGGCCTTGCCGAAATAGGTGCCGTCGGCGTTTTCGCCACCCACGATGACACGTACCACACCATTGACCCATCCTTTACTGTAATCGTCGATATCGCCCAAGCCGCCACCATACACATTGCCATTGACGGTACCGTTGAGGATAGTTACCGTAGTTGTATTGAGTTCGCTGGAGTTGACCGAACCCAAGGCCGAGCCACCATAAAGGTCGCCAAAGAGTTTCGGGTATTCGTTGGCCCCGTTTCCAGATTCAAAGCCACCAAAAGTAATGTTGACATCGCCTTCCACGGTGGTAGAAGCGCCGTAGCCGCCGCCATGTATGTCAGCTGGGTGTTCATCGCTGCCGACAACGCCGCCATTAAAGGTGATTTGCACATTATGATCTATGGCACCTATGGCATTGCTGCCACCAAAGACACCAGTGCCTACCAAGCCGCCGTTCATCACGATGGTGCTGTTGCCTGTGGTGTTCTCGGTCACTTCCGGATCAGGATTCATATCCACTATGGTCACGCCAGCCTGATTGCCGCCGCCAAAGACAGTGTTAGTCACCGAGCCGCCGTTCACCAAAATGTAGGTTTCGCCACACTCGCCAGCGTAGCCGCCGCCAAAGACATTGTTTGTGCAGGTGCCGCCCAACGCTTCAACATGGGTGGAGTTGCAATACGGTGGAATGACACCACCCGTGTATTCGTAGTTGCCGTTGCCGCCGCCATACACGTCGCCGGTTGAGCCGGCAGTGACAATCACTTGCGAAGTGCCGCCCACAATACCGCTGATATCGCTACCGCCGAAGAAGGTGGCAGGATGCTGGCCGCCCTCGACAAGCACCAGGGTATTGTTGGTCACACCATTGCTACGGCAGCCGCCGTAGACGTAGCCAGTCACTTTGGCATCGGGGACAACAAGTGTGCCAGTGCCATTGGCCTGGTACTGGCTGCGCAAATGAACCATACTTCCGAGATTATCATACCCATTATAGGAAAGGCTGCCCGTCATGGCGCCCTCGTTGCAGCCGCCATAGACGGTGTTCACCTGTCCATGCAGCAAAATGATGTCCGACAAAATGTCCAAATCACCTTTGTTGTTGCCACCAAAGATAGTACCTACCTGATCGTAAGCATTTTCTTCTGTCGCATTCTCGACATTGACGAACACGGTGATGCGGTCCAACACAGTAACACCGTTGCCGCCGCCATACACCTTATTAATATAGCCGCCATTTTCTTCCCCACCTGATGCATTGATGTTGACATCGACGAAAGTGTTGGATTGGACAGGCTTGTCGGTAACGTCGCAGTATTCGTTCTCGGTATAAGTATAGGCACCGTTGCCTCCTCCATACACAGTATTGATTCGAGGTTTGCCTGTGATACCCACGTAGGTCTTCACGCCGATGGTCTTCAAATTGGTTTGGCCATCGGAAGCCCAATCATAACTGGCAGGCAACACGCGGTTGGTGATTTGGGCCACCTGTCCCGCACGGTCGTTGCCGCCATATAGGGCGCCGCCTTCGGTAAGCTCATCACCGATATAGCCGATGCTGCCGCCCGACACCTGCACCGCATTGCTGCCGAAGACAGAGGCGCGGTTGCCGCCGCCATACACACTGCCTTCCACAACGCCGCCATCCATCTGGACCGAGCAGAAGCCCACAAAGTCACGGAACCTGTAGCCTTGGTCGGTGGCATTAATGAAGCCTACGTAGGCCATGTTGCCACCAGCGTACACATTTTTTTTCACGATGGCCGTTCCACTCACCATCACACGGGTTTCGTTGTGGGTGGGGATGGTGTCGCCAACATAATGTTCGTCAGGATCGTAGGGCGGAGTGCCAAAGTTCAGGCCAGAGATGTATTCCACGCCATTGTTGCAGTGATAGAAACCGTTGGAGCCGGCAAAGAGGTTGCCATAGACGGTGCCGCCCGAGGCTTTCACGTAGGTGCCGCCCTTCACCAACTGGTATTCTTCACCTGACATAGTGCTTGAATATTCTAAACGAGGTTCGCTGCCCACATCGCCGCTGATGTTGCAGCCGCCATACACGGTACCAACATGCCCGTCCTGGATTTCGACCCAAGTGCTGTATTTTACATCGCTCATCTGGCAGCCGCCATAGAGGTAGTCGACGAGCATGTTTGCGCTATTCATCACCACATGGGTGCCATAGTAGATAGGCTGGGCTGCGCTTCCGATGTGATTGGAACCGAAATCGGTGGCTATGGGGCCCGTGCCAGGATTATTCACGGGGTCATCATCATCAGGAATTTGCGCCAGCATTTTACCTGCATTGCCGCCGCCATACACGGTGCCGACACTGCCTCGTGTCAAGGTGATAGTCGGCAAGTTGTGCATGTGATCCCTGTTGTTACCGCCAAAGAGGGCGCGCACGTTGTATATGCCCGTGCCGTTCCACGCATAACCCTCATAACCCTCATTGATTCCAGTGATATTGCCATCCTCGTCCCAAGTGCTGACAGCGTTGGTGAAAGTCTTGGTACGTGGGCAGTTGACGACTACCTGGGCATCCCCCACGTCAGCCGCATTGCCGCCAGCGAAGACGGTGTCGCACATGCCGCCCGTGATGGTGATGTCGGTCGTCAAGCCCACAACCTTGTTGCCGCCGCCAAAGACGTAGCCAATGCCATAGTTGCGGCCAAGACCATCAGGATAAGCGGTCGAGTTGCTTTTCGTATTGTTGACCTCAATATGATGCTTGCCAGCGGTTTGGTTGCCGCCAAAGTTGTTGCCGCCAAACACAGCGAAAGCCGTACCGCCGTTGACGGTGATGGAGGTACCGTCATCGGGGTCGGTATTGGTGATGAAGGCGTTCTTGGCGCCGCCAAAGATGGAGTCGACCTTCACGGCATTGTTGGCCACCGTGATGTTCGTCTTGGTGATTTTAGGGACAACCATGGTGTATGTATTACCCGTGGTGTTGGTCCACACCACTTCACCCAATTGGTGCGATTGTGTCATGGCATTCACAGTTCCGCCATTAGAAACATCGAAAGAAGTATGCCCAGCATCAGCAGGCACGAAACTGGAGCCGTCGTAGGCATAGTAGCCGTTGCCACCGCCATACACATCGCCAATCCTGACTTTGGTGGAGGCCGCACCATTATTATAAGTTCCAGCATCAGGGTCATCACTGGTTACACCCAACTTGATAGTCGAGCCAGCTGTTCCCAACACCTCGCCTGCAATATCGTTGCCACCATACACCGCGCCGATGCTGTCGGTGTTGATGATGACCACCTCGGTTTTGCCGCCCACGTTGGCCATGCGGCCACCGCCAAACACCGCGCCTCCAATCACGGCCGTGGGTTGGTGAAGGGTCGTGAATTGAAGCGAGTCAGGCTCGGCTGAAGAGCAAGAAGTAGCCTTGACCTTGTAGTCGTATGTAGTTTCATATTCCAGTCCTGTAATGGGATAGGAAGTAATGTCGCCACTGCTCACTTCGTGCGAGGCCCATTCTGTAGCATCCGTCTTTTTCCACGAAACGACGTAACTTTCAGCGGTCTGTGTCCACGAAATGGTGACACTCTCGTAATTGACACTGGCCGAGAACGACGGGTTTTGGCAAGGCGTTTTCACCGTTATCAGACAAGATGTGGTTTGGGTGGAGCCGTCTTGATAGGTGACGGTAAGGGTCAAGGTAGCCGTCTTGTGTCCCGTGGTGTTCTCAATACGGTAATACAAGGTTGGAGTGGCTTCCGTGCTTGAATGTACCATGTCTGTCCCTGTATTCGAGAACGAAAGATATTCCGCACCTGCGCCCGTAATTGACCAATTGTAGGTCCAATCAGTACTTGAAATCGAGTCTGTGGGGGCTGATGTATTTGAGCCGTCGTTAGGATAAAAGTATGTGTGGTGCGTAATCGTCGGAGGTACATAATCAACAGGAGGATTAGCTTCTGGATTAGCAGGAACAGCCGGAACCGTCACTTCATCGAAGTCATATTTGTTGTAAGCCGGAATGTATCTGAAAGGAGTGATGGTAGCAGAAAGGGTCTGACTATTAGGATACTCCATAGCAAATGAACCCAAATCAGCCAAGCCACCGTTTGCAGGTGACTCAACTACAAGGGGATACGGTGTGACCGTCACGGTGCGGAACCTGCCGCTGTTTTCAGTAATGTTGTATTGTGACACCGTTGACAGGCTCCATGTGGTGCCATTGCATTCCACCCAATAAACCGCCCAGCATTCTTCATTACCTTCATTCCATTGACCGCCTGCACATGCTTGACATTCTGTACGGCTAGTTATCCCATTATATTGGTGGCCTCGGGCCACGCCAGCGCCATTGGGTCTGTTGTCGTAGTCCCAGTCGTAGAAGTAATAATTGTGGTCAGTATTGTTGAGGAGGTAGACCGGCGGCATCTCGCTGGAAAGCGACAGCGTGCCACCCGACGCCAACGGCGCCATGAGGAAACGGACATTATTCTCGTCGTCAATGAAATAATAGTTGTGGTTGGTGCCCATGAGGTTGTATTCGCGGCCCGAATACCAGAGGCAGTTGGGGCTGAACTCGGTGGCATCCTGCAACACCCAAACACCATCACCGTTTTTCACGTGGGCCAGATAGTGCTGGTCTGACTCATCAAACACATAATGGTAGGTTTCCGGCGGACCGGGATTATCCACTACTTTCTTGTATATGGTCTTCTTGATGACATACTGTCCGTCATTGCCCTGCGCCCAAGCGTTCCCCGCCAAAGCGAAGAACAAGAGGCAGCAGGCGACCATACGCATTGCCTTAATCATGCCGTTATCAATATATTTCATTTTCGTTTCTGATTTCTTCATTTCTTCGTCTCCTTTCTCAATCATTATTTGGATTGTTGCCTGAACCTGTGCCTTGTCCGTTGTTGTTGCTTTGACCATTCACTACTACTTTGGTGTTGCCACCGACTTCCCCCATGTTGCCGCCACCGTAGACGTTGCCGAGCACTTTTGCACGTTCCTTAATATGGACAAAGGTGTCGCCCATCACTTTGCTTGCATCGCCTGCGCCAAAAACATGGCCCTGAATGCTGGTGTTGCCCTCCACGGTGATACTCGTGTTGCCACTGATAGCGCCAAGATTCTCAAGCGTCTCAGTGGTGTAGCAATACCATTTGCCATCATACTGGAAAGCAGGCTTACTGGTGGAAACGCCTGAGGGTATGACAACACCTGAAGGTAAAACCACATTGGTTTCAGGGTTTTTGTAGCACCAAGTGTATTTGATAATGTTGTTCTCTTCATCTGTGCGATAGCCAACGCTTCCGTTGTGGCAAACGCCAGCGGCATCGCGCTTGGGAAAACTCACCTTGTTCTTGTCATGGACAGGGAATGACGGGATGGAAGCCGAAAAGCCTCCGCCATAGGCATTGCCAATAATGTTGCAATTGGTAAGGGTGGTTGTGACATTGCCATTCACATTGCCCAAGTTGCCACCACCATAGAAATTGTTTTTCACGGTACAATCGTCTAAAGTATTGCTCACATTGAGCGTCGAGGTCTTGCCAAACTGCGCCCAATGGCGATAGGTCCTCACCACGGCTTCGTTGTTGATGCCGTTGGATTGGTTGAACACCTCAAATTCAAACTCGGCATGGTAGCCATAATCAGCACTATAGGTTGCCGTGGCACCCTGTGTGGAAATGGGGTTAAAACCGCTCCATCCATAAGTAGAACCACTGAAATCACTAGGCATGTCGTTAACATTATTATCATAAATCTCATCACGATAGAGGTTAGTGCCTCCGTTGCCGCCGCCGAAATAATAGTTGAAAACGGTTCCTTTCGCCTCGGTGATAACCGTTTTGCATGTGCCAATTCTGGGACCTCCGCAGTATTTGTTCACCAAACTGTTGTTGATGACAACATTGACACTGCGAGCCACGGGATTGTTGGCATTGATGCCACCGCCGTAGAATTCGCCTATGATGGAATGGTCAATCTCAAAATAGACGCTATTCTTGACGGCTTCATTACCGGCTCCAGCAATCAAACCGAACCGTCCGCCATTGGTGTAGCAGTGGGGATTGTCATTGTAAGCATTGGTTGTGTCGATGTCCTTCCTATACAAACCAGAAAGGTAGAATTCGGGATATTCGCCCCCCATGACACTCACGGCACAATGACGGGCTATACACTTATGACTATTGCCCGTATGGCTTCCGGGCGTAAAACGCTTCATCCAAACATTACCACCCAAGATAATGTTTCGAGTGTTAGCCACTTGAGGTAAATTAGTACCTCCTTTTGCTACAATCTGTTCAAATTGACCTCCATTAAGAATCAAGGGCTGCTGATGGTTTGGATTTCCCACCATCATGTATTCGAATTGGGTAGTATACATAAAAGCTGTTTCGGTCATCTCAAAATGCCCGTTTGGCACAAAAATACCAATAGCGTAAGCATATTTGTTATGACGAATGGCCAAACCCAACTCCGGGATTGGGAGGAAGTCGAAACGGACTGGCAATATCCGGCGTCGATCGGTATTACCACGCCATTGGAACTGCCAGCAGAAATCAGGCTCGTTGTCAAAGTCAAGGTCGGCGCTCATGAAGGTAACTTTTTTGCCATTAGTGTAATTAAGATCGATATCATTTCGAGCCTGCACTTGGAAGTTACCCACCAAAACGACGGCTTGGTCGTATACTGTAGACGAGGAGGTAGAAAGCCTGTTCTTCACCACATCATCAAGGTCATCGTAGATGGGCATATTATTGTAGACCCAAGTATCTGAAAGTGTGCCTGCGGGAGCGAAAGCATAACCATAGTTCTTCGTTGTACCTTCGTAAGAACAAACAGACACGCGGTCAAGGCTACGACCCTTGCCGTGCATGTAGATTGCAGTGCCCCAATAAGCTTCAATGGTGATGGAGGTAACGTCTTCGGGCACATAATAATAACCACCCTGGGCAAACACACGCCCGCTTTTGGCGCACAAATCCTTATATTTGTCGGTACGGTCGGCAAAGTTGCATCCCGATTCCCAGTTAGCATTAAAAGTGTAGCCTGAATCTAGATCGTTATCGTTCACTGATATTATTTTCCAGCCCGTCACCACCTTGTCGGTATAGTTGCCGTAATAGCGTGTGAGGTGATTGTTTGACAATGAATCGCCAAACACTTCGTTGTAATAAGGCAGTTGCACCTTGGCATAACCAAAGTCATGGTTCAGCGTATCCATATCAGTGATGACAAGCGTTCGGGATTTGCTTTTTTCACTCAGGCCGTCCAAAGTGCCAGGATGTGCGCCTGATTTGATGGTGACGTTCAATGTGCCAAGATTCTTCCCTTGGTAGGGGGCGGCATTGGTGCGTTGCACCCACTGGTTGCCGATGGTATCCCAAACACGCTTAGGGTTGGGATTGATAACGGAAGGGTACTTTCCCCAAGCTTTCAACACCGGGTAAGGGGCAATGCTACGGTCGAGCACCCATTTTGCGATGCCCACTGAGGCCACATCGTCATCCGTCGGAACCGTGTTGTCCGCTCCGCTCACCCACCAGGTGCAAAGGCGACGGTTGCTGTTGAGGATACTACGGTAGTATTCGAAACGGCGCAGGTTGCGTTCCTCGGCCGGCCAAGAACGGTTGTAATTGGCCACTTCGCTGTAATCGTCGTCGAAGGTGGCCTCACCGCGATAATAGTTATAGTTGTTGATAGCCGTCGCACCATCGTTGGCGATAACATTGCCTCCATATACGGGGTATTTCGTCGTGCCTCCGCTGATTTCGCCGTAGAACATGCAGTTCATCACAATGGTCTTTTCCGTGTAGTTGCTTTGTGTTGCCCCGCTGGTATTGTTGTAACCCACGATGCCAGCAACGGTGGTACCACCAGTGATATTTGCAAAACTGAAGCAATTGATGACTCTCGACGAGCCGTCAAGCAAACCAACGAGACCTCCGCAGTAGCCATCGTTGCTTTTGATAGAGGAAGTGGCAGTGAGGTTAGGGTCGTTAGGCAAGATGCCGCAGTTGTAGATACGGCTTGCACCCGTGGCCTCGTTGCAGATGGCACCCACGTTGCCGTTGCCACTGATACTAACATTGTCGAGGATGACGTTCTTTACCGTTCCACCATCGATGGTGTTGAAAATGGCATGGGAAAGACCACTAAGGACGGGGAATGTTCCATCGGCTTTGGTAACGGATTTCAATTCGCCTGCGAAAGGAAATAGCTCAATAATATCAACGCCAGAAACATTTATATCATCTGTAATTTTGTATTTTGCGCTTGCATTGTCTTCACTTTCATTCACCATCGTCACAAACTTTTCAAAATCATCGTGACTAGCAATAATATAATACCCATCCTCATCCAAAGGCAAATCATCTGTCAGCACCTTTGTTGCAACAGCCGAATTGTCGTAATTGTTGGCATACGCGATAGCTTTGACAGTGAATGGGAGTGGGGCTTGGAAAGACACAGGTCCGATGTATTGATTTCCTGATGTGGGGGTCGGGTCAGCCGGGTCGACACCCATAGTATAACGAATATTTGCACCACTGGTTGGGAAGCCACACGTGATAGTGAATGTTGTGGGCGAGGTCTTTCTGATGACGGGCGTAGCACAAGCAAATGCGATTACGCCAGTTTCTAACACATAAGAATTGATCCAGTCTTCTTTCACAGCAATAGCTTTGATGTATTTGCCAGCTGCGTTTTCAATAAGTCCTTCATAAGGCGTACTGCCGACGGTAGGATTGGGAATTGAACTGCTATTTCCTATTTCGTAGT
>Ga0326511_10003574_pt1 | contig 12512 bp, 4 predicted proteins | sample 0_2496_0518_D_FD_203701 | JGI IMG/M metagenome (GOLD analysis project Ga0326511, IMG submission 203701) | Bovine rumen microbial communities from UC Davis, California, United States - 0_2496_0518 | ecosystem: Host-associated > Mammals > Digestive system > Stomach > Rumen | place: USA: California...
GCATGATAACACCCATAAGTCCATCTGCAATCGTTGTCAATAGATCACCGACTGTCGTTAAAATTGGATTGATAACATCAATCACAGCATCCAAAATAGGATTCAGAACATCCACTAAAACATTAATTATGCTCGTAACAACAGCTAATATTGGATCAAGAGCACTGATAACTTTTCCTAATACATCTCCAACTAAATCAACCAATACGTTTAGCACAGGCATTAATGAATCAATTAATTTAACAACTAAATTTGCAACATATTTGATGGAGGCACCAACAGTTTTCATTAGTTTCTTAACCGTTCCTGTTAACTTCTTAAATGCTTTATTTAATGGCTGAACTGCGGTTTTTATTGTTTTCTCAACAATATTCATGATGACTTTTAAAGCAGTTAATGATGCAATCGCAGTCAATATCATTTTACCAAGGCCCTTTAAGATATTACCGATTCCTTTTAGAACCCTCAGCACACCTCCCAATGCACCACCCGCTCCAGATGCAGGTGCACCAATTGTTGGATCACTTGTTGTAGTTCCGTCTTCGGAATCTCCTTTCTTCTTAAAGAATTTATTTTTAATATTCGAGAAGAAACCTCCACCAGATCCCCCACTTTTACCTTTTGTACCTTCCTTTACACCTTCCTTGGCACCTTTTTCGGAACCCTCACGCGTGCCTTTCTCTGCAGCTTTTGCTAATGCTTTTGCTTCTTTTTCAGCTCGTTTTTTTGCACGTTTTTCGTCTCGTTGGGCTTTCTTTGCTTCTGCACGTTTCTCACGTTCTTCTTTACGTTTTTCACGTTCCTCTTGTGTTCCCCAGATTTGTGTCCATCCTTTTTTCACATCATCCATACCGGATTTCATTCCCTTTTTCACCAGATTCAATGCTGGTGTGAGAACTTTCTTTCCAATTAATTTGAATGCTGCACCTATTTTCTTTTTAATCCATGCACCAATGACTCCAATTGCCGGAAGAATGTATTTGGAAATTGTGCTACCGAGTGGGGTTTTATTAAGAGCACCATTCACTTTGTCCTTGACACTATTCTTCATGTTGGTTCCCCACATGGTGAACATTTGACTTAACTTATTTCCCAATCCTTTATTTTTCATTTGAGAGGTGATTCGTTTTAAGAACGGTAAGTCACTTGCAAGATCACCATCAGCAGCTTGTGTTTGTGCCATCTTTGTTGCAGTATCAGAAATGATTTCATCTTCTTTGGAAGTTTCTTCTTTTCCTTTGTTGTCATCACCACGACCATAGATGTTATTTAAGATAGAAGGAATATCACCGCTACCTGTTGTATTTTTCACATTAAGATGGTTAATGGCACTGATGATACTGTCTAATTTTCCAAACAAACCTTTTTCGAAATCTGCACTAATACCAACAGTTTCTGTTTTAGAAATCTTAATTGTATTAGACATCTTTGTTGCATCAATGTCTTCACGAACAATACCTGCCTTTTCACGTTGACTCTGTTCTATTGTTTTTTCATCTTCGACATACTCTTTCATTTTTTTCATGCTCTTGGTAACCATTTCCTCAAGCCACTTCTCTGGATCTTCTACAGTCCCTCTGGTAAATTTACTTTCATTTGCTTTATTAAATTTTTCAAGTTTCTCTTTGTATTCTTCCGTCTGCATATATTTTTCACGTTCTTTAGCACGTCTTTGTTCATTGTTAGTTTGTGCAGTACGAACAGCTTGTCCTTCTTCAAAATATCTAATTGCGTCGTCCTCTGTTAAATCTTCACTCAAACGACCCATGGAAGCATCATCATTTTTTCGTTTCATATCAGCTTCATTTGCAGCTTTTAATGAATTAAATACATCACTCATGAATTGACCAGGAATCGTACTTGTATCATCAAACAGATTTTTGCCAAGAGATGGGTTCATTATGGCAATCTGTAATGAATTAAACCATGAATTGAAATTCTCTCGTTTCTTAGCTCCATTTGCACCTTCCAACGATTTTTTCATAATATTGAGACATTTCTTTTTCACAGCCGACCAACTGAATGTTTCCTTAAATTCATCAACACTTTGAACTTCAATTCCGTCACCCTTATAAACAATCAATACAGCAAGCTTGAATGCAGATTCAAAATCAGCCGTATTCATTTTTATTTCTGCAACAATCTGTTGGGTTCTTTCTTTTTGGATTTCACTACGCATCTGCTTTTCCGCATCCTTATCAAATGCGGCTCGCTGATAGGTTTCTCCATTCTTTGTTGCTTCAGCTTCTAATTCATCTTGTTTTTTATTCCATCTATCTTTCAATTCGGAATCATCGATATTTATTTTGCTGGCTCTATCAGCGGCATCTTTATTAATAGCTGCATCATGGTCAGAATTTTTCATTACACCAATATTTGAATTATTTACAGCATCTAAGATTTTATCTTGAGATTTACGGGAGCTGCCATGTTGTGTAACATGTCCATTTTTGTGATCCCATGCGACACCCGTCATAGATTGTGCAATAATCTTTAAATAACCCGGGATGATTTCTGTGATAGATTGTCTGGCGATACCGTCAAAGACAGCTTTGTCTCTCGTGTATTCATTTTTAATTTCAGCCTTATAATCCCCAACTGTACTGGATTTCAATGTTAATCCTTTATTTAATGCTCCGGATAACATATCACCAAATAATGGAATCTTACCTAATGCATCATTGAGTTTCTTATTTCCACCCAACAATATATTGGAGATAGTATTACCAATTATATCATTGAAACTGTTTCCGATTGTGTTGAGTGAATTATTTGCAAACTTTTCAGAAAAATTGGTTTGTTTACCACCAATCAATTCTGTGAGAAAGTCAATACCACTACCAACAGCTGCTCCAACTCTACCAGTTTTCTTATCCTTTGTATCACTCAATAACATACTGATGATACCTGCTGGTGTTAATGCATCTTTTCCCATCGATAACATCTGTGCAACGATATTGTTTGTTGCAGCATCTTTCACATTGGATTTCATTTGGTTAAACCATGAACCCAATGTCACACGTCCATTTGAATCAATTGCCGATTGATTCTGTGCTTTCATTTGTTCTTCTTCAATTTGTGTTTGGGTTTGTAACAACTTACCCAATGCATCAATCTTTTCACCAATACCAATGATGGATTTGTTCATATTGTTTAATGATGTTACAATTTCACCTGCTCTTCCATCGATATGGGATACGATCTCAGCAGCATTGATCATGGATGCTTCTGCTTGTTTTGCACCAATTTGGTACATTGCATTCACTTGTCCACGAGCAATGTCTTTCATGCTCTCTTCATCCGCAATTTTCGAACTGGGAGTTTCTTGTTCTCCGTCGCCATCACCTTCACCAACTTGGAAACCGGCATCAAAATCAGAATCATTGCCTCCGTTCAATAAACCATATTCATCAGATTCATCGGAACGTTGCATGAACCAATCTAATGCTTTCTTACCACCATTTTGTTTGATATCAGCAACAATATCAACTACTTTGGATTTTCCTTGGGTTAATTGGTCACCGACTTCTTTTGCATCATTGATAAAGGTTGTAATATTTTCAGTATAATCACTAAAATAATCCTTAGCAACTTCTTTACCAATATAAAGAATCTGTCCGGGAATATTCGGAATGAAACTACTACCTTTTTTTGCCATATATCATCGGCACCTCCTTTAATTATAAATTATTCACTCGTAAAGAGTATTTAAAAATGCGTGGGGCAAAAGCCCCACGTTTTATCTCTTGTTATGTTGCACCAGCTGCTGGTCCTATGTTAAACCTGGTGGCTACTGGATCTGATGCGAGTCCAGCATTTAATTTTGATTCCAATCTCGCATTGTCTTCGGCTCGTTGTGTGAAGCGCGCATTGTCATCGACCGCTACTTGTGAATGTCCTGCAAGTCCACCATTATCGTTCATTCGTGATTGATATGCATCCTTAAATGCATTCTCTGGCAATTGATAACGATAGTCACCCTGATTCAAACGAGCATCATGTGCTGCAGACACACCGTCAATCAAAGCACCACCAAAATTCAATACATCATTGGATAATCCACACATGTAATGCATGAGTGGTAACAACCCAGAAACGGCTTGAAAGAATGATGTGAATATACTTGTAAAAGCAGTGTGATCATTCGTAGATGCTGTTTTATTTTTATCATACATTCCGCTTTTTTCTTGAGCTTCACCGACTTGATTGAGTTTATTAGAAACCCAATCATTTGCTTTAAATGCAGATTTTGGAATTGGTGTGTGCGCTGCGACATCTCCGAGTGCTTCTTTTGCATCAAATAGATTCGCATCAATTTGGTTTGTTGCATTTCCATTTTTGTCGGTAAGATGATAACCCGTATTTTCATCTTTCGGTAAAGAACTGGTTGCAGCAGATGCGAATAATTTACCGAGCGCAGTGTTCGGATCATGCATCAATGTATCGATATCCATTAATGCTTTTTGAACTGCCTTAAATCGATTGGCTTCCAGTTCAGCGGAATTTCGATAACCGGTGATAACATCGATGATTGAGCCGTCTCCATCTTGTGCAAAGAATCGATCCATGTCATTCAATGCTTTTGCAATTTGTGCAGAATCATTTGAAACTTGTGCAATCATTTGATTCTGGATTTGTTGATCAACAGCATTGACAACACGTTGTGCATTGTTTGCAATATCAGTTAGAGATTGCAACAGACCACCCAACAATGCATCGATGACATTGTTTTCATTATTATTCTTATCTGCTCGACGGATGATGGTTTTCTTTGTGATATCCAGTCCCAAATATAAAAAGAATTTACCTTTTGCACCACCGAGCTGTGATATGTCTGTAGAGCCAAACATATCATTTGTCTTTTCAATCGTAAATTGTGCAGCATCTGCAATCACGGACAAACAAGCTGGTGGTTCTGCACCAAATTTTGACATGATATCAGTAACAACACCGGCACTGCTGTTAAAAATATCCAACAAACGTTTGAAACCACGTACTTGATTCACGGTGTTTGTTACAAGGTTTCCACCATAGCTAAAGCCATCTTCATTTGTTAATAAAGCAACAGGTTTCGGACCACCCGGCTTGTTATAGTCTTCCAATGGAACTCTGGAATCTTTCAGATACCAACCAACCAATTGATCATTTTCATTACGACCTTCCATCAAGTTGTCAAGTTGACCATTGTCGTTTGCCTTTTTCAAAAGTTGTAAAGCCATATTCTTCAAGAAATTCTTTTTCTCTTGCAATGGAGGATTACCATTGCTTGGATTAGATGGATTTGGATCCCATTCCTCTGGAAGAATTGGTCCAAACTTTACAAATTTTGTCGGTCCGCCAGTACCATAAGATTCCGTTAAATCAGTATGATTGCTAATACCTGCTGTCAAAACTGTGACAATATTATTCCCAGCATTTTCCACGGCACCATTCGCAAACTTATTTATCGATTCTGCGATGTCATCTGATATTTTTTGTTTATTGACACCTAAACCGAATTTTCTTATATTATCTACAAAAGCGAATGTATTTTTACCAGCTGTCCGGAAAGCTTCCACAATATTTTTTTGGGAGATTAATTGTGTAGATGCATCAAGGCCTTTTACGATATCATTTAATAATGCTTCTTGATAAAAGTCCTCGAATTCATCGGAATGTTGGTCATACCATTCGATCAACATAAGATCGGTATCAATGAAATTATATGACTCAGTATTGACAGGTTGTCCACCTGCATCGACCGGATTTGCTTTCTTTACAATTTCTTGTAATTGAGAAATAGTGTCAGCTGCATCAGGTTCTTCCTGAAGCAACTTTTGTACACTTGATTCAGATTGTTTTACATCTGCTTCCGCGTTTCCACCAAACAGACTGTCGATCATCTTACCAATACCTTCAACAATCTTGTGAATCAATTCCTTTACAAAATTTTTGAATTTCTCCCAGTTTGTTTGGGGTAGTTGTTGAGATTGATCTTGCTTTGATGGTTCTTGTTCTGGTTGTTCTGGTGCATCTGGATTATCCGCATTCGGTTCTGGTGTTGGATTTGTAGGTTTCTGTTCAGGCTGTTTAAGGTCGGTATCTTGTTTTAAATTTCGTTTTTCATTTGGTGTCACAACTGCTGGAACTTGCTGCTTGTTATCACTCGTCGGTTGTGATTGTGGTTGTTGCTCCGACGGGTTTGGTTGTGGATTTTCAGGTTTTGGGGGTTCCGTTGGTGCATTGGCATTCGCAGGCGGTTGTGATGTATCTGTATTACCAGATGTATCGCCTTCCATTTCTTGTATGACGGGGAGATATTCATAAGGAGCATATCCTCGAGTCATATAGTATTTTTCAAGATATAATGATTTTTCTGTTGCAGAAATGATATCGGATAATACCTGCATTTCTGCATAAAAGCTGTCAAAGGATATCTTCTCGATATTTTGTTCAATATATTGTCTCAATTTACTGCACCCCACTCTCAAGCAGGTACTGCATTCGGATTTTCTTGAACAGGGGATGGTGATGTCTGTTGCTGTTGTTGTGCATTTGCATCTGCTATATTTCCTTGACGTTTGAAGAAGTTGTCGATGGAGTTTGCATCCATATCAACTCCCCATTTCTGTTTAAACTGATCAGCTTTCATAGATGTCGCATCTTCCGCCATCTGTTGCCGTGCTTGTTTTACTGCGACTGGATTGGAGAAATCGATTGTCATTTGTTGTTGCTGATTTGCTTGTACATTCATCTTTGTTTGTTCTGCTTTTTTCAATGATGCTTGTTTTTCTAATGCAGCATCGATTGCTTCATCCATATTACCATTGAATTCAGCAGCATGCTGTGCTGCCCAAGCTTCTGCAACATGATAATCGTGCATATCATCTAATGCATGGAAGAAATCAATAGTCCATGCTGAAATATCCAATTGCAGTCTTGACATCGCATCAAGGAATTTTAATGCAGAAGAATTTGCTTGTAATGTTTCTGTAAAGCATTTGGTAAAGAAACTACGTTCCTTCATATACAGATTCACATCTTCATCTGTTAATGTTGAGGGATCAGCTCCCATCTTTTGTGCATCTGACATTGCCTGATTCTGTGCATGCACTTTATCAATATCATATGTCATGTTGGAAAGACCTTCTCCATTTTTTGTTTTAATCTTGGAGAACAACCAGTTTCCAAATGTACCCTTGTGTGTTTCATCACCAGAATCACTCATGTAAGAATTGATTGCTTCACCAAGCTTACCGATCACTTGAATACCTTTCACACCGTACACACCATAATTACACATGCTTGTCATGAATTCAGCAAGACCTTCTTGACGGAATAATGCATCGATTTTATCCAAAGCTTGCACACGTTCTTGTACAGTTTTATTGACATCATCCATGATTTGTCGATTCTGTACGATATCCTGTATATTTTGTGCGTTCTGTTGTAATAGTTTGGCCCATGATTCCGCACCTTTCACCAATACAGAATATGTTGCATCAATGGGATTGTTATTCATATTATATGGATTTTGCCATTCTTTAATCATATTCGCAATCAAGTCGACAAGAATCACAAATGCGGGATTCTTAACAACAGATCCCAGATTCTGCACACCAGCAATCAATGTAGGAGGAAGTGGTAAGCTAAGAAATGTGATATCAGCTCCTGTCATTTGGAATAAGTCTTTGATTGTTTCATTCGATACCTGTCCACCTGCATTTGCGTCAAACATATCAAAGAAAGGTTTGAATAGTTTATTGTAATTCTTCATGAAAGCTTTCCATTCTGGATTCTTGTATTTTGTTGCGATAGGAGATACGTCATTGATATCGTGGTTCATGGAATTTAATAAACCGACAGCACCATTTTCTTTTACATCATTAAATATTGTCCACGGTGCTGCATTAAATGCACCAGCTGACAACACAGATGAACAGAAACTCTCAAGTGAACCTGCAGCTTCTTTTACATTTGCAAATGTTCCTTGTCCTTTAAAATAGGACATGATGTTTTTAGTAGCACCATAAATGTCGCCACCATGGTTTGCAACAAAATCCAACATATCACCAGTGTCTTCTTGATAATAGAAATATCCGTCGTCTTCATTAAATGTGTATGTGTATGATTCTGATTGTGCTTCTGGTTGTGGAGATGCTGATGCATCGGCGGATTGTGTCGTGTTACCACTACCACCAGTTGCACTTTGCATTGCAAGTAATGCCTTATATGCAGGAGATCCCTTTTCAACTTCAACAAGAATTGTTTTTTCATTTGCTTTTTCACGATCTACATTCGCTTTTGCAAACATCTTTGTTGCCAATTCATTTGCTTTCTTTGCAATCCAATCACATATCTTTGCAATCGTTGCCATCAACTTCTGTAAGAAGGATTGTTGCTGTTGATTGTTTTCACCCGCTTTTGCATCTTTATTATCATTTGCATTTTGTTGTGGTGCCTCTTTTGATTCTGGATTGGGTTGTTGTCCCTTATTGGGATCCGCTTGTCCACCATTATTGTTATTATCAACTTTTGCAGGAGGATTTGCATTTGCTGTTTCTCCTCCAGCTGGTTTTGCGGCAGCCGTTATATCTGTATTATTTACAGTATTTACAGACGATGGAGCATTTCCGTTTACATTTCCAGCAGGTGTGGGTTGTGGTGTAGACGTTGTTTCTTGTTTGTTTTCAGGTTGTGATGGAGGTGTTTCATCACCTTCTTGATAGAAGAATTCCTGAATTTCTGTATCGGAATAATTTTTATTCAGCAAATACATTTCCATTGCCATCTGTTTATGATATCGATCAATTTGATTAATCATGACATCCAATTGCTGATATTCTGTCACAACATTGATATGATCGATGACATCTTGCATATACATTTCTTTCACCCTTTCTGTATTAGAAGAATTGAACCAATTCCAAATCGTCATAATGGAAGGATTGTGTCCATTTATCAACAAGCTCTTTACGTGCTGCTTCTGCACCACTCCAGTCGTCAATCTTAACATTAATTTCTTTAAATGCAGAACCAACTTGATTCATATTCTTTAATTGATTATACAGAACTCGTTGCACATCTAATACAGCAAGTTCCATAAAAGATTCACGACAAGATTCTGGAATCGTTTCACCAGTTAAGTCATGTTCACATTTTACCACAAATTTCACAAAAATGTTTTCAGGGAAATTGAATAATTGTATCTTATTATATCCCAACCATTTGGATGTCGGAGTGGTTTGAGTAATGCCTGCATACTTATTAATGGCAGCACCTGTTTGTGTTGCATTTAAAATATCTTGCGGATAATAAGAACCGAATCCAACAAACGGTGAACCAACCGTAAAAGCATTTGTTAAAATCTCTCCATCTTGATTTGTAGCAGACGCCACATAGGCGTCTGCATAAATCACTGGTGTTGTTGTTAATGCTTCGGGAACATAATAGATGCAATTCTTCTTTGCAATATCATCCGGAGAACGAAGTCTCTTCTTTTCTTCAAATCCTTCCTTGATCAAAGGTTTAAATTGAGAAAATGTCCGGATAGATACTTTTAAAATTTCTCCAATCACATTCTCTGTGGAATCTTTATATGGTAATGCAATTGTATTCAAACCCAATGTGAGTTTGATATCATTTGTTACATCGGAGATATTCATATTACATCACACCTTTGCTAAAAATTAACCACGTTTTGCTTTTTTCCTTGCAGATAATGCATCGGCTTTCGCCTGTGCTTTATCTGCAGCTTCTTGTGCTTTTCTTGCTTTTTCTTCTAAACGATCAGCTTTGCGACGTTTACCATTTCTGATATCATAATAAGCAGTCGCTTCATCATGAGCCTGATCAAACTTGTCACGATACTCTTTACCAAATTCTTTACCTGCCATCTTAACAAGTCTCTGAATTTCTTTCTCACTGTAATCACCAGATGCACGAAGTTTTTCTTCATAACTCTGTTGACCAGCTTTAATTGTATCGCTCTTACCCTTGGATATCACATGGTCACTTGTGCCAAACAATCTCTGTCCTTCAGCACCTTTATGTTTTGCATAATTTGCATCAGCAGCAGTTAATTGAATTGCTTGCACTTCTTGATTCATAATCTTTGCTGCATTCATAACAGCTTTCATCGGACCTGTCATTTGACCAAATGCTTGATCGACTGCTGGACCTTTTTCTGGATCAGCATATAATTGATTCATTGTCTTCTGCAAGTCGGTAAAAGCATTATTCATTTTTCGACACATATCTCCAGCCATAAAGAAATAAGTTTTCCAAATAGAAGGTGGTGATTGTACGTTCTGATTTAATGCCTTCATTAAAACTTCTGATTGCTGATTCAATTGTTGAATCATACTATTTCCTTCTGCGATAATCTGCTGTGCTGAAAATCCCTTTAACTTCTTTGCAATCTGAATAATTAAACCAGTCAAAGCTTGCATTGCATTTACACTGTCTTTTGACATGTGTGTGGGAATGTTTCCTTCTCTAAACCAGATTCGATAGAACTCCTCCAATTTACCAGTATCTACATTTGTTGGTTTTGTTAGTCCTTCGGACATACCACCAGATTTAGTCTTCCAACTTGCCATAATTTGAGAAATGAATTCATCTTCAGACATGCCACTGGATCTGGCTTCTTCAACAACTTGTGTTGCATTATAAACGACTTCCTCTGTTTGTTTACCGGAGAAGAATTCACCAATCTTTTTGAAGAATCCCAAAATTGCATCGAAAATTCTTTGGAAAATGTTTCTTTTCTGTGCTGGATTTCCACCCGCGGGTTTCATTATTTTTGTTGGAGCAGGAGCAGAACCAGTCTGCCCAGCCTGTGGACTCGGAATGGTGCTTCCGGGATTTGGTTTAATATTTCCCGGAGCAGTTGGATTCGGAGCCGGTGCTGGATTAGAATTAGGAGCAGGATTGGGATTAGGATTTGGTGCTGGTGGTTGTGAACCAGCCGGGGGCGGAGGTGTTGGGGTTTGTGATGCTTCAGAATAATAAGATTCTAGAAGATCGCATTTTTGAGCATATTCAAGAATTGCAATACATGTATCAAATTCACTGGAATATTTTTCTAATTCCAATTCTTTCATCATAAAATCTGTCATGATCATACCCTCCTTGAATCAATCTTCAGGCATCTTTTCACTGTCTCTGAGTTGACCACGTTCATTTCTTACAGCAGTGGAGAATCCGACGGTTCTCTGGTTCTCGATCTTACCGCCAGCCTGTTTAATCATTTCGATAATAAGCTCACAACAATGAACAGTGTAATCCAGAGCTTCAGATGTCATACCAATTGCTTCTTTCATTTTTGTCATTGCTTCAGCCAATGCTCTTACACCATTCATGTAGGCACCTTGTGCACGAGGATCAATTTCAGCATCTTTCTTCTGTAATGCCTTTACAATTTTTGCAAGCTGAGAATTTCCAGAACCACTTACTTCATGCTGGAGATTTGTAAGTGTATCATTCATATGATTCAATGTATCAGAAATTGCATCATATGCCTCAGTCAATTGCTGACTTGTAAAGCTTGTATGATCATCACTCTTAATGGTTTCTGTCATTTTATTATAGCACTCACGAAGTTTATTAGCTTTCGTCTCTAAGGAACGTGCCCATCCCTGTGCTTGATTGAATCCAATTGTGTATTTATCACCATGATCATTGACGTGACCACCACTTGAAGTAACTTTATTGTCAGCTCTATCAAGTTTGCCACACCAGTCATTCAAATCGTCAAGTGCTTTGCTTGCATTATTTAATGCGGAAACAAATTTCCTATTAAGAATTGGAAGTCCTTTAAATTTACCGGTAACAGCTGCATCAACAGCAGTCTTTGTGAAGTTTTCATCAACGACTTCTTTTACTGTCTTTTCTTTCTTGAGTCCATCGGTAGACTTGGCCTGGTTTGTCCAGCTTTCAAAATTACCGTCTGAAATATTTGCCGGAGGCTGACCGTTGCTTCTATTTGAACCGCGACCTCCACTAGGAAGCTGACGATCGGTTGCTACACGACCACCACCACTGGAACCACCAGATGAACTACGACTTGTTCCACCACCAGGAGGATTTGATCCACCACTGCTTCCCTGTCTTGTACCACCCGGAAGCTGATGACCCGTTGTCACACGGCCTCCACCGCCAGAGCCACTAGGACCACTAGGACCATTAGATCCACTGCTATGATTGGTAGTTCCAGGTGTCGGTCCAGGAAGCTGATGACCAGTACTGAGTGCAGATCTTGTTGCAGATGACAATGTACTTCCAGAACGAATGCTTGAAGTAAATCTCGGAGTGCTCCAGGAAGAATTAATTCTGCTTCTAGTTTCAGAACTTGCTCCAGATGCAGCTCTTGCGGCAGTGTGTACAGTATTTCTACGACGAGTCAATCTACGAATTAACCATCTGAAGAAATTGATAATTGCCATAATCAGACGAGGCAAGAATAGCAGGAATCTTGTCAACATTCTTTCACCAGGGCGTCTTTCAAGTCTTTGATTCGCTTGATCAATTGC
>Ga0326511_10003575_pt1 | contig 12510 bp, 14 predicted proteins | sample 0_2496_0518_D_FD_203701 | JGI IMG/M metagenome (GOLD analysis project Ga0326511, IMG submission 203701) | Bovine rumen microbial communities from UC Davis, California, United States - 0_2496_0518 | ecosystem: Host-associated > Mammals > Digestive system > Stomach > Rumen | place: USA...
GGATCAAGCGCCAGATCCGGATCTGGGACACGATCAGAATAGGCGCAATCATAACAGCGTATCTAATAACAGCGATTTTTATAGGAGTAGCAATATATGTTAGTATATGAAGTAATAAATAAATGTGGTAATTGGATAGACGAATATCGTATTTTAAAAGATCAAGAAATCTGCGCAGAGTTTATATCACCGACGTCGCTTCCTGACAGATATAGTATGTGTAATGTAGTAAGGTTTCAAATAGAAAAAATAGATCATAATGTTTTGATGGAGGTTGTTATATGATATACGTAGCTCAGGAGTTGAAAAGGATCGAAAATAACTTCGATCACGATATAGACGACTACATATCCGGAATAGATAATCAAGGATCCTTTGACAATTCATATATATTTACTATGGGTGCCCTGGAGGGCGTGAAGCGTTTAGCCTGTGCCAACGATCCGGATCACATTCAGGAATATATCATGATGTGTGATACCAAAATGGCAAATGTAACTAACTTGTATCATAAGGTCAGAAAAGAAAATAATAGGAAGGAGGATTGATTTAGATTTGTTACACACTGGCCTTTAGATAATATTGTAAAGCAACAGATAAGGAGGAATAATCATGTTTGCAGAAATGAACAAGCAGAGCACAGTGAAGGAAGGACTCAATACAGAGGATTTTGAGTTCCATAAGTTGTCGGAGTTTATCGGTAAGACTGTAAAGCCGGTAGGCGTATTCTTCACCCAGTCCAGCAAGGGATACGGAAAGCAGGCCGTTGTTGTAACTGATACTTGCTTTATAAACGTGCCTAACTGGTCCGTACCGTTATTTGAGTCTATCGCGGCAGATCCTGGTAAGATCACAGCATTTAAGGACGGAAAGTGCCTGATCACGAACATAGCTAAGAAGGATACAGGCAAAGGTAATCCTACCACTACGTTTGAGTTGGCCGACGCTTAAATATACGTAAGTATATACGTACGTATACCCCGGTACATTGTGCCGGGGTATTTTTAGAAAGTAGGTAAATATATGACTATTGGAGAAATTTGCAAAGATTTTAGAAAGTCCGTTCTAGGATTGCGTCAGGATCAATTAGCGTCTAAAATAGGAGTTAGTCAGGCGTCGCTATCCATGTTTGAGCATGGTGACATACGATCATATAAGATTTTTATAGCATATGTCCGTTTGGGTGTCGTTGACTATATGAAAGAAAAGAACCTGTTAGAAGCGCTGGAGATGTATTGATATGAGTAGTATAAAAGGTATTTTAAACGCTGATATTGAAGATATAAAGGATATTAGCGACGCAGATCTAAGGAACAACGTAACTCGTTTAGTATCTGCTGCTAATAAAAGGCTAAAAAGATTAGAAAAAGCCGGCTTACACTCGCCGGCACTGAGAGAAGTTGAGCGCACCGGTGGCAAATTTAGCGTCACCGGTAAAAATAGAACACAACTTCTCCAGGAACTACAGCGTATGAGATCCTTTTATAGTATGGAAACGTCCAGTGTCAAAGGTGCAAAGAAAAACGTAGAAAATATAAAGTCCGGAATGAAAAAAGCGTTGTCCGATAAAGGTATGTTAACGGAGGACGTAGCGACAAGTATAGACGATATGTCAGAAGCAGACCGGGATCGACTCTGGGAAGCGGTCGATAAAATGCGAGAGTTGAAACCTAATGATTTTAACTATAAGGAATGGTTAGCAAAGGTCGCTAAATGGGCGTCAAGCGGTCGGACCGTTAGCCAAATGGTGTCGTATATGAAGCGCGGCGTCGATAGATTAGAGGAAGCAAGGGACAAGGAGCTGGATAAACTCAATGAGCAATTCGAGGAAAAATATAACCGAAATACTTTCGATAACGCCGAATATCAAGATATACAGTGAAAAATATCCGGCATATTGTTATGAATATTCCGAAGATATAAAAGATATGATCATAGCCGCTTTAAGCAGTAAAGCGGTAAAACTGCGTAGTAAAAATAAAACTAAATACCTAAATATTCCGGCGGCGTTTGACATAGAAACTAGCCGAGTACAGATAGATGATAATCTCTCACATTCATTTATGTATATTTGGCAATTTGGTTTAGGGTGTGAAAACGATTGTCTTATCACATATGGTCGAACCTGGGAGCAGTTTTTCGATTTATTAAATACTATATCCAGCGAACTAGAATTGAATACTAAAAAGCGCCTGGTCGTATATATTCATAACATGTCGTACGAAATGGCCTTTATAGCGCGGCGGTTTCAATGGTCTAAAGTCTTTGCGGTATCTGCTCGAGTTCCTATGTTTGGACTTACAAAAGGCGGTATAGAATTCCGTTGTAGTTATCTTCTATCCGGTTTATCACTTAATAATGTAGGAAAGTTTTTAACTAAATATCCCGCGCGGAAAATGGTTGGAGATTTGGACTATTCAAAGATCAGATCCTATAAAACACCGTTAACTCTAAAGGAACTGGGATATTGTGTTAATGATATCTACGTCCTTTTATGCTACATAAAAGAAAAAATAGAGTCCGATGGATCTATAGCAAAAATACCATATACCAAAACCGGTTACGTGCGGCAGTTATGCCGGAGGGCGTGTTATGGTGGCGGAACCCACAATAAAAGAAGCGGGTACCGGGAATATATGCGCTTCTCTAATTTTATACATTCTTTGACATTAGATAAGGATTTTTACGAACAATGCCGCCGGGGTTTTGCCGGAGGATACACCCACGCTAACGCCTGGAGAGTAGACAAGATATTTTATAACGTAGGCAGTTATGATTTGACCAGCGCGTATCCCGCTATCGAGTGCGGCGAACTGTTTCCAATGTCTACACCCACTTTACACAAAGATATTACAAGCGATAAGGATCCTAGATTTGATGAATATCTGAAAAAATACTGCTGTATATTCGACGTAGAATTTAATAATATCGAGTCTACATTATTCTACGAAAATTACATATCCGTTTCAAAATGCTATTTGTTATCTAAAAACCATACCGAAAACAACGGACGTCTGGTTAACGCAGAAAAGATAAGAATAACAGTAACTGAAGTAGACTTCGATATAATACGAAAGACGTATACCTGGAGTGATGATTTAAAAATAGTGAACTTTCGGACCATGAAACGCGGTTATTTACCGAAAGCGTTTATTTTATCTATCCTGGAATTATATAAAAACAAAACTGAGTTAAAAGACGTTGAAGATCAAAAAGCCTTCTATATGAATCAAAAAGAGACGCTTAATAGTACCTACGGGTGCTCGGCCCAACGGGCTATACAAGATCTAATATCATTCGACGCAGACGCCGACGAACTGTGGGACGTAGATCCGGTAGACCCGGATACCGCCCTAGAAAAGTATAATAATTCTAAAGGAAGGTTTTTATATTATCCCTGGGCACTATATGTTACTGCCCGATGCCGCGCGCGGATTTGGGCGGCAATCCGACATTTAGGATCCGATTATTGTTATACAGATACGGATAGTATAAAAATGCTTCACCCGGAAAAGTATCATGATTATTTTAATGAATTCAACGAGTATATAGTAAAACGATTAAAAACAATGTGTAAATACTATGACATAGATCCTGCACTGATAGAACCGACTAATAAATACGGAGATAAAAAACCGCTGGGTGTATGGGATTATGAAGGAACCTATAAAGCGGCTAAGTTTCTAGGAGCTAAACGGTATATGATCATGAATGATCATTATAATATAGAAAGTACAGTGTCAGGTGTCAAAAAATCAGCAGTTAACTGGATGATAAAAAACTATGGTAAATACGGAGCGCTGGAGCATTTTACAAGTGATCTGATAGTACCGGCGGGTGTATCCGGTAAAACAGTGTCAGTTTATTTTGACGAACCGACGGAAGGAAGCGCAGTCGATTATCTAGGCCAGCCTTTTAAATATAGAGAGGAAACAAGCGTAGTTATAAATGAAAGTGACTATCACATGAACCGGTCACAGGATTACATAGATTATTTATTAGGGATCACGTCACAGGATCCACGCGGAGGTGTATTTGATGAGTAGAAAAAAGAAAGAACCGGAAGCACAGTTTTATTCACTAGACCGTATACACGAAGTAGCGGAAAGAAAAAAGGCCCGCTACATTATGGTATTTGGACAGAGGTCCAACGGAAAAACGTACGCAGTAAAATGTGAAATGATAAAAAACTTTATAAACAAGCATAAACAATCGGCGTACGTGCGGCGAATGAAAGAGGATATTACCGGAGCACGTGCGGAAAATCTTTTTGATGATATTGTGTCTATAGGTTTTATATCGGACTTAACGTCCGGACGCTGGGACGGTGTAAAGTATAGGGCGCGTAAATGGTACTTGTGCCACCATGACGCCGACGGAGAAATAGACGAAACGTGCGAAGATCCTTTTTGTTATGGTTTTGCGCTTTCTGAAAACGAACACGATAAGGGTAGATCATTCCCTAAAATAACCCTGATATGTTTTGATGAGTTTTTATCCAGGACTGGATATTTACCAGATGAGTTTGTATTATTCATGAATACACTTTCTACTATTATAAGATCCAGATCCGATGTCGTTATATACATGCTGGGTAATACGATCAATAAATATTGTCCGTATTTTAAAGAAATGGGTCTGCGGCACGTTGCTAAACTTCCTGCGGGAAAAATAGAGAGTTATACATACGCTAATCGTGAACTGGTAGTAGTTGTGGAGCATGCCGACATAGCACCGGCTACAACACGCAGTGCGTCTTATTATGCGTTTGATAATCCTAAACTGTCCATGATAACCGGCGGAGAGTGGGAACTTGATATCTATCCTCATGCACCGTATAAGTTTACGGTAGAAAATATTAAATATAAGTTTTATATAGTTTTCGAGGATCAGACTATCGAGGGAAACCTTGTATATAAAAATTCTGATACGTTTTTATTTTTCCATGAGAAAACAACGCCCTTAAAAGAATTTAAAAGCGATCTAATTTACAAGATAGAACCGGACCCGCGCGCTAACGTATTTCAATCTATTAAGAAAAACTATAATCCGATATGTCATAAAATAGGTTTGTTGATGTCTGCCGGTAAAGCGTTTTATCAGAACAACGACGTAGGCGATATAGTCCACAATTACTTATTAGAATGCGATCGTATTTGACAAATAATAAAACGTGATATAATATTAGTTTTAGGAGGTATCATGGCATGACATACGAAGATTTTATAAACCAGATAAAAAACGCTTTTAATGGAAACGTTGAAAACAACGTTGATAATGTTGAAAACTCAAAAGAGATATCAGACCCCTTGTCTGATGCTTCCACCGGTCAAGGCGTCGGACAACCGGCGCCTGATAAACCGGAACCAGACAAGGTAGATATAGAAGCGGTAGTCCGTAGCGAACTACTAAAGATCATTGGAGATCTAAAACCGGAACCGCCTAAAACGGATCCGACATTATCCGGAGTGATGATACCACAACCGGAGGATAACCGAACGAGCGAGGACATTATATCGGAAAGACTTCTTTCCGGTATGGGTATAAAACAAAACAAATAGGAGGTCTAATTATGGCTAATAGTATGCAGTGGCGTGATGCTTACACGCTCATGACTGATCTGGCAGAACAGACTACAGGCCAGACAGGTATTCGCGTATCTGATACGTCGGAGTTTGTATCTGTAGGCGAAACAGTACTTAGAACCGGTTACGATAACGTACTTAACGCTATCTCTAATCTGGTATCACGTACAATTATATCCGTGCGCGAGTATCGCGGAAAGTTGGATATTCTGAGAACTACTGAAACACGTTGGGGTGCTCAGGTTAGAAAACTTACACCCTTGTATATGGGATACGAGACAAGCCAGGACGCAAACACGGACCTTAATCCGACACAGCTTGCCGACGGTACCGCAACTCATGTTTACGCGATCAAAAATCCTAAGGTGCTTCAGCTGAACATGTACGGTAGCCAAAAACTTCAAAAGCATATCACGAGATATCGCGACCAGCTCGCCGGAGCGTTTGCTAATGAAGCTGACTTCATGGCATTTATCGACGGTGTCATGATGGAATACGCTAACGAGATCGAACTTGCTAATGAGAACAAGGCCCGCGCTACAATGATCAACGCTATTGCAGGCGTTATAAACTATCAGGACGCAAGGACAGTTGACCTCGTACATGAGTACAACCAGCGTAACAACACTACACTTACTCGTGACGACTGCTTCAAGTCCGCTAATATTTCAGACTTTATGAAGTTTGTAGCGGCACAGATCAAGATCTATTCACAGCGCCTGACAGACTTTACAGCACTTTATCATAGCAACATAACCGGCTACGATCCTATACTGCGTCACACTCCTAAAGATAGACAGAAAATGGTAATGTATAACCCTATGTTTATCACGGCAGAGAGTGAAGTATATTCGAGTCTGTTTAATCCGGAGTATTTGAGCATAGGTGACTTTGAAGGCGTTAACTTCTGGCAGAATCCTAACGATCCTACAGCGATAAAGTGTCTTCCTAATATCCTTAACGTAACAACCGGAGCCAGCGAGGACGCAGCTAAAGCGATCGAACAGGACTTTGTTTTAGGTTTCTTGTTTGACGAGGAAGCGCTCGGTATACTTCCGCAGTTTGACTGGTCCGCTACAACCCCGCTTGACGCGGCGCGTGGTCTGTATCAGATATATTCTCACTGGCGTTTCCAGAGCTACACAGACTACACCGAAAACATGATAGTATTCGTACTGGGTGCCGGAGGACAGTAAAATATGAGTCTACCGCTTTCTTTATATGAATTTAATAAAAGAAAGAATAGCACTAAACAACCTACAGGGACGGCTATTGCCGTCCCTTATGTAGATTTGAAAGAAAGTACTTCTTTAAATAGTCCTACTTTTTTGTTATCCGGATCAGTACCTTTTAATGCTAATTACTGCAAGTATGAAGGTACATATTACTGGATAGACGATATCACTATAGACGCTAATAATCTTTGGAATATACAATGCAGTATTGATCCCCTTGCTACATATGCCAATGAGATAAAATCTACTCGGGCTTATATTGAATATTCTAATGTAGGTAATAGTCGTTTGACTGACGATAGATTATCGCGTTTAATGAACGCACATGAAACAACTAACACCGGTATAATATCGTCGCGGATATTGGACCCTAATTCCGGAAGTGTAGTAATATACACTGTTGGTGACGATGGTAGCACCGGGTGTTTTCTCGCTTCTCAGGGATTAGCTAGTCAGTTATTAAATAAAGTCTATGCGTGGTGGAGCGATTTTGAAAACGATCACACATGGACTGATGTAATTGAAACATTAAAAAACTTAGGCCTTTTAATAATTGGTGGAGATGCCGCCGCTAATCTCAAATCCGCACGTTATGTTCCTTTTGTTCCTACCTCTGGAGAACTTGTGAAAATACATTTAGGATTATATGATACTGAGATAAAACTTCCTAGTGTAGATATAAACGCTAGAAATATTGAAACATGTACTATAACAGTACCGCACGCACCTAACACCTACCAACGTAATAGCCAATTTTCGGAGTATACGTTATACATACCTGCTATTGGTAATATCAGTATATCTGCTGATATATTAGCAGACGAAACCAGCGTAAATATAGAATTCTCCGTCGCTTGTTGCACCGGAGATATGGCTTGCCGCGTTTATACCGGATCAGGAAAAACTATAGGCACCTACGGAGCGTCACTTGGTTATGATATTCCTATAGGATCGAGCGGAATTGGTCTAAAATCAATAGTGACATCTGTAGCCGCAGTAGGAGCTGGTGCGGTTAGTGGTGGAATGGGTGCCGCCGCGGCTAAATCGGCTACTGCCGGAAGTATTGCCGGTAAAGCGGCAGCTGGAGGAATTAAAGCCGCTTTTGGTGCCGCCGTTCATGGTGTACAATATACCGCTACAACTGTAGGCGGTTTAGGAAGTAGTGCCGCTTTAGGTTTGGACCTTGTTCCAAAACTTACTTTATCATATTGGGACGCCAGTGATAGTAAAAGTAATATAGAACCAATTATCGGATATGCTACTTCTAAAGTAGATACAATAGGAAATTATACTTTTGTTAAAACAGGCCAGGCCAGCGTATCCGGCATAGCACGTGGTGTTATATTAGATATGATAAACGACTATCTATCAGGAGGTGTTTACATTGAATAATAGTTTTATAGCATGGCAAACACAGAGCGCTATGGATTATTTTAATAAGCAACCTTCACAGGTAAAAGGCGTCATGAATGATGCTGTCAGATTTTATCAGGGATTGCTATTTGACGAAATTTTCTCGGTATACGACTTTAAATTACATGACATGCGGCAGTTACCCTGGTTTAGATATTTTTTATTCCAGTATGGATCCGTAGCGTTTATATATCACCCGGCGCTCGATAACTGGATCCTGTATCCTTATTCGGTAAAAGCATTTAACTATATGTACCAGCCGGCTGATATAGAAGTAATACCAAACGGAGATGGTTTTAGACCGGTATCCGGTACGGTGGGCGTAGATTGTGAAATTATCTACATTAAAGATAATTATTTTGGTCTGTATGAATTAGTAACAACATACGCCGAACTTCTGGCCCAGTGTGACAAAGATATCAATGTAAATCTAATGAACGCTAACGTAGCACTGGCGGCATATGCAAAAGATAAAAAGGAAGCCGACGAACTGAAGGAAGCATATGCAAAAGCGACTACAGGCCAGCCTTTTATAGTAATGAATGATGCCCTGTTTTTTGATGGATCCATGAAACCATTTTTCAATGATATAAAGAGTAGTTTTATCGCTGACGATTTACAGAAGGTTAAGCGTACTATATTTAACGATTTTCTAACTAAGGTTGGTATCAGGAATACTAACTACGATAAGCGCGAACGACTGACAACCGACGAAGTAAACGAAAACAACGACGAAACAAAATCACTTGTAAAAGTATACTTCGATAATCTGGCTATGTGCTTCGACCGTTGTAGAAATGTATCCGGACTAGATATGTCAGTAAAATTAGCATATAATTATGATAGACCTAATGAACCGGAAGAGAAACGATCTATATTTAATTTGCGAGGTAATAAGTAATGAGTATTGATATCGCTACACTAATAGGACAATACGCTTTTCCTATAGTGGCTTGCATTGTAATGGCCTGGTATGTAAAATACACAGGCGATCAAAACCGGGCCGACCTTAACGCAACCAGAAGCGCGCACGAAGAGGAAATAGATAAACTTACTGAAGCGGTTAACAATAACACTAAAGCAATCGAAAAACTGCTAATATTTATAGGCGGTAAAAATGAGTAAACCTATATTAGATATATCGAAATATAATAATATAACCAACTGGCAACTTGTTAAGAAAAACGTAGCAGGTGTAATAATACGGTGCGGATATAGGGGATACGGTCTAGCCGGTACTCTGGTAGAAGATACTAAATATAGAAACCACTTACAAGGTTGTATAGATAACGATATACCTATAGGTGTTTACTTTTTTCCTACTTCAATAAATGAACAGGAAGCAAAAGCTGAAGCGGATTTTATAATAGAATTAGTGGGTAATATAAAGTTATCGCTTCCTATTTTCTTAGACTCTGAACAAGCGGCGCCTAAAGGTGAAACCGGCAGAAACGATAATTTAACACCGAAAGATAGAACCGAATTATTAAACGTAACATTACGGTATTTATTCGACGCCGGCTATAATGCCGGTATATACGCTAGTACTAATTGGTTCAATACTAAATTAGTAGATACTTCAATAGACGCAAGAGCCTTTAAGTGGTGTGCACAATACGTTTCAAAGTGTACCTATGATGGACACTACAACTTATGGCAGTACAGATCCGACGGAAGTATACCGGGAGTAGACGGACGTTGCGACTTGTCAAAAATAATTGATTTACCGGTAACTACGCAAGAAAAATACATAAATTTAATTATCACAAACGACGCAGGAATAACTTTATTAAATGAAAAGGTGAAGATATGAACAGACTAACACTATATGGTATGTATGAATATGATCCTACCTTATTCGATAATATGATCATGCCTGATAAGTTTAATCATGACGATCTGGTAAACGTATTATTAGAAAAGTGCGGAGATCTATATACCTATTATCAGGTACCGTCCCGCGTTAAGAATAATATAACGATTTGGTCCCGTCGCATGTATCATCAGTTTGATAGAATGATAAATGCAATCTATCAAGATTATGATCCCCTTGAAAATTATAACCGTTATGAAAACAGTACAGATACACCCAGGGAAACTATAACCACTACTCACTCAGGAACCGACGAAAGAGTTATAGACACTAAGTTAGGAAGTACAACCACAACTACAAACGATAAAGCGGCGTTTGATAGTGGAGCATACCAGGCAGTCAATAAAGACACCGCTACAAATAGCGGCGGGGATACCAGCACAGAAGATAATACTTTTGGGCATGTTATAACAGAAGTAAATTCTGGCGATCATGAATACTCACTACACGCACACGGTAACATTGGTACTACTACCAGTGCCTATATGCTTCGCGAAGAGATGGATATCCGGACCTTCGACATATATAATAAAGTAGCGGAAATATTCGAAAGAGAATTCATGGTACAAGTTTATTAAAGGAGGGATTTGAAATGGCTTACAATTACGAATATCCTTACGTGGATCCTAATCGCTTTAATAGTGACTGGATCCTTAAAAAGATTAAGGAACTGGAACAGGAAATCAAAGACTTTGTAGGACTTAATACTATAAAGTACGCTGATCCTATTCTCTGGGATATCACTAGCCAGTATGAAGCTAATACCGTAGTAATAGATGGACAGAGCGGGAACGCTTATATATCTTTGCAACCGGTCCCGGTTGGGGTTGCTTTAAGCGATGGTGACTATTGGACACAAATATATAATTATGCTGACGAGCTGGATAGACTGAGAGAGCAGATCGCATATAATGAGAAACAGTCTCCCACGGCTACACGTAATTATACTATCAATGAGCTTATATTTGTAAATGGCACGTTATACAAGGCAATCTCTGCAATAAACGCCGGAGATGCTTTCGTGAATGGTAGCAATGTGATCACAACGTCGATAAATGATGAAATAATCGGATATGATGGCCGGATCACAACCAACGAAAACAATATAACCACATTGCAAAATGATGTGGGCGATCTCAACGACCTTACGACCAGCGACAAGACCAGCATCGTAAATGCTATAAATGAGATTGACGGTGATATAGGCAATCTCAATAACCTTACAACCACCAACAAGACAAGTGTTGTAAATGCCATAAATGAGGTTGATAATCTCACATCGGTGCTCGATGGGCTTTCTATTTACAATGTAAAGCACTACGGAGCGAAGGGTGACGGATCAACAGACGATACTAACGCTTTTAAAGCTGTGGCGGCCCTTATAAACTCCAACGGCGGAGTTATGTATGCGCCTAAAGGAAATTATAAGATCACTGACACGATCAATATTAAGCACACTGGCGCCCGGCTTGTGGGAGATAATCAGCAGGCTACATATATTACCCTTGCGGCTAGCAAACCTGGTTTTATATTCGGTGACGGATTAACGCCCACTATCAATATAAAAGTTGAAGATCTTAGCATCATTTCGACCGGGGCCGCTCAGGATAATACGTGCATCGGTCTATATCTGAATTATTGTGTTAACTCATTGATAAATAATGTTGTTATCAATAATTTTATGGTCGGTATTAAATTTACACACACCGGAAACAGCTTTATAACTAATTGTGGTATTGTTTCGGCGCTGGATTATTCGATAGGTTATTTTATGGCCGATCAGAGCGTATCTAATTCACTCAACAATATTTATGCGGGATTTTCCGGACTTGCCGCTGATACCGGCGTTGGATTAGAATTGTCCGCCGGAGATATCGCAGATATCAATGTTAATTATTTAGATGTAGGTAACGGCGCTTATGGTGTAGACATAAACGGTTCAACCTCTCCGGCAGACTATCCTCCTACCGATATTCGCCTTCACGAGGTAGTAGTAGATGGATCCCGTCTTGCTTGTATTCATATCACCGACATAAACGAGCAAGGAAGCGTGTATATAGAAGGAGGTTGGCTTAATCCTCTAACTAACGGTACCGCTAAATGTGTCGAGTTGTTGTCAACATATAATATCTCATTGTGCGGCGTTACAATGCAACAGTTATTAGATAATGCGCCTGCTATATACGGCATAAGCACTAACACAGCTAGATATACAATAATAAACGGTTGTAAATTTATAAATCTAATGAGCGCGGTATCCGCAACTGCGTCGAGTAACTTTAATATATCCGGGAATATCGTCAACCTTTATTCATCAAAAACGTCACCGAGTCCGGCAATACTGTTAGCAAATGGGTGCTATAACTCATTGATTAACTCAAACACTATAATGGGTGTATATGCT
>Ga0326511_10003576_pt1 | contig 12510 bp, 10 predicted proteins | sample 0_2496_0518_D_FD_203701 | JGI IMG/M metagenome (GOLD analysis project Ga0326511, IMG submission 203701) | Bovine rumen microbial communities from UC Davis, California, United States - 0_2496_0518 | ecosystem: Host-associated > Mammals > Digestive system > Stomach > Rumen | place: USA...
ATATCTCAACGAGTTCTTTTTTTTGTGCCTCTGTTTGTTCTTTTTTTCCGACAAACGGCGGGTTACCCATAATATAGCTTAGCCGTTCTCTGGTTATAACCTTATTCCAGTCTATCTGTAGAGCATTGCCTTCAACAATATTTGCGTTCGTTTTCAGCGGCAAAAAGTCCAGCGGCATCAGGACAACGTCTTCCGTCTCCTTCATCATCTGGCTTTCTGCGATCCACAGCGCCGTCTTCGCGACGGTAACGGCAAAGTCGTTGATCTCGATACCGTAGAACTGGCTGATGGATACCTGTATCGGGCTGGTTTCTTCGCTGACGATCATCAACTGGCCTTTTTGCAGCTCCATCAGCACTTCATTCTCCAGCCGCCGGAGAGAAACATAGGTCTCCGTCAGGAAGTTTCCAGAGCCGCACGCAGGATCCAGAAACGTCAGGCTGGCCAGTTTCTGCTGATACGCCTTCAGCTTCCTGGTCTTTTCGTTCTGCACAGCGATTGCCCGAATCTCTGCCAGCTCCGCCTTCAGATCATCCAGGAACAGCGAATCAATGACCTTATGGATGTTCTCTATGGACGTGTAATGCATGCCGCCGCTTCTGCGTGTTTCCGGGTTCAGGGTGGACTCAAATACAGCTCCGAAGATCGTGGGCGATATCTCAGACCAGTTGAACTGTGTCGACTCTATCAGTGTCCGCTTGATCGCATCCGTGATCTTCGGAATGACGATATTCTCGTCCTGAAAAAGGCCGCCGTTGACATAGGGGAATGCCGCCAGCTCATCGTCCAAATAGGGATCGCGGTCTTCCGGCTTCGTATCCAGCACCCTGAAAAGGTCGATCAACGCTCTCCTGATATCCTTCGGCTCATACTGCCCAATATACCGGCTGAACGCATCTGTAGGGCCAAAGAGACCGGCATCTTCCGCGTACAGACAGAATACAAGCCGCACACAGAGGATATTCAGCGATCGCTGCGTATGCTTCGCCATGGGGTCATTGTACTGCTCCAGGAACCGGTCATGGATGATGCCCACGAGCTCCCCAGCCTTCAGGGAGAGCTCCATTTCTCTCTTCAGGTTTTCGTTTCCCTTATCTACCAGGAACTTCAGCCGGTAACACTCTGTCGGCAGATTGGCCAGCTTGATCACTTGCGCTTCGTTCTTCGGATGATCCAGATCATAAACCCGGAACTCTTCGAAGTTGCAAGTCACTACCCATCGCGGCACAGCTTCACGCCCTTTCTCATCCAGAAGGGCATGGACGTACCGCTGAGCCTGTTGCAGTGGACTGAGCAAAGATCCATCAGATTGTGGAATCGGTGCAGTAAGGCTCTTTCCCAAGCTCTTTTGCTCGATCAGAACCTTCGTGGCCGGAATAAAGCCGTCGATGAATGATGTATGATCCAGATGAACCTGATCCTCAAAGCTAATGTATTCCGCGGGATGCTCCACTCCCAGAACGTCTCCCAGAAGTGACAGCCAGAACGGCTGGCTCTGCCCCTTCTCGTATCCTTTTCCCGACCAGTAGTCCACAAAATGCTTGGCTGCCGCCCGCTGCTGAACATCTGTCACCTTAACCACCGCCTGTTTAGCTTTTTCCTTGGGGGGTCCCTGTAAAGGCTATACAGACGGCCCCCAGGGAAATCTGTTCAGGTATTCCCAGATCCTTTCGGTCATCATGTAATATCCTTTGCTCGGCACACCGGACGGAAGAGCTTTGTTCATCTCATCGAACCACCCGGCGATTATCTTATGATCCTTCTTTACAGACGAAAACTGATTCTCTGTGAGACCGCTTTCCAGCAGCATTTCCTGCTTTCCGAAGATATCTCCGCAGGCCTTACTGGCAAGCCAGCAGATCAGCCTGTTTGCCGCCACACTCGGTTTTTTGCGGATTTTTTCAATCATCTGGCTTGTTTCATCCGGTTCTTCCACGCGGCTTCCATACTTTCCCTCAAAACGGTCCTTGATGACTCCAACAAGAAGGGAAAAATACTCCGTGTCCGTGAACAGATAATACGTTACCGGTTCCGTGTTTTCCGGTCTTCTGAGCGCTGTTCTGAAAACATTCTGTTCAAAGTCCGTTGCTGCCGTCATGATCATCCGGTCATACGTTATCTGCACATCATTGCTCATCATATGGAGAAAGCCATGGATATTCTCAGACGGAAAATCCCATACTGCCAAGCTTAAACAGTCTTCTCCGTGTGCCTTCTCTTCATTGATCTCAAAACATTCCAGCGTATACAGGAGCGGCGGCTTTCGGTAAAGTCCGACCTGCGCAACCCGATGCTTGTCACTCAGGTCATTTCTTCCTCTTGTATTCCCGATATGCTCTACAATATCGTATGTCCGTTCCTGTCTGAAACCTCTCTCCGGTCTGTTCTTGTAGGTAAATACTGTCACATTGTCCAGACTTTCTCCTTCTGCTTCCAGATACTCTCTGACCGTCTGCATAATCTCATCCTGCCGCTGTGCAAACGCAGTCTTTGATGTATTAACATTAAACAGCTTGATAGTCAGCTCCGGGAACTTCTTCGTATTCACATCTTCGCATGGAACCTTGTGGATATAATCATGATCATAGGCTGTAGATATATCTGCAGTTCCGTCAAGAACAATCACCTTTGCGCCGAGACCTGTGATCAGGTTTCCGTTATTTCGGATTGTATTGAACGCTATGCTGAGACTTCCGTCAGGCTTTCTTCTTCCGCTGCCATATGCACCTCTGGATATGATGCGGAGTATTTCATCAAGGTATACGGGGATATCCAGGTCTTCTTCAAGAATCGTTGTGTAGCTCGATTCAATGTCATGAACGAACCTGTTATGATCTTCTCTCGTCAGAAACTCCTCTTCAGCCTTATAAAGGAAGTATTCTTCCGCTGCTTCTCCATACAGGTTAATCCCATGTCCTTCAAATATTTCATGAAGATGGTTCGCGATTCCTTCCCATATACCCAGACACCATTCCCGCTCTTCTGGATTCTGTGTCACAAGTCCGTTTCTTATTCCGGCATCGACTTTAGCAATCGCGCTGTTCCCTATTGTGATATTCTCCAGAATCGGCGGCTCCTCATCCATAATGATGCATGTTCTTTGTAAGCCGTCCCCCCATCTGAGATACCTGTTTTTGATGTAGTTCCTGTCACTGCTGAAATATCTGGAATATGTCATCAGAAGAACCGGACACGCCCAGAATCTGTCCTTTTCATCCAGGTACGTGTCTTCATCCAGCCGTGAAATCATCCTCCAGTTTCGCCTGAGAAACTCCTTTACCCTCGGCATATGATCCGGAGAAAGATACCGTTTCAGTGCTGCCTTCGTATCTGAAACGATCAGAAGTCCTTCACCTGATCCTTCCATAACAGCATGAATCGTTTCGGCGATTTTCAGCGAAATCGCGCTGCTCTTCCCGGTGCCGCAAGTAAGCCCAAGGACGGAGACTTTTTCTGCATTTTCCTGATCAGCTGCAGCCTGATCGATCAGGTCCTTAACCGGAAGGAATCTCTCCCCTTCTGCTCCGGCCAATGTCTGTATCCAGTCCATAAATGTCCGTCCTTTCTTATTTCTCTCCGCTATATCTCTTCTGCTTTTCCTGCCTCGCTGCGCGTTTCTGGTCATACTTCGGAGAGGTCACAACAAAATAGATCTGCTCAACTTTTCTTCCTTTTCTTTCCAGCTCGTATTTGACATGAATATCCTCGGACAGCAGGTTGATTTCATCCACCGCTTTGTCCAGGGCAAACCGCTGAAAGTCGGAGAACTTGGTGTAGATCGTTGCATCAAGCCGCTCCTTCAGCTCCTCCAGAGTGAAGTAAACCTCTTCCTCACAGCCGTTTTCTATTCTCTGCTTCTTGACATATGAGATCAGCAGCTCCCAGAGCCGGATGCTGTATTTTGATTTCATGCACAGCACATTTGACAGCCGGTACTGCGTATATCTGGACTGCAGGAGAAACAGGTAATCCGACGCCGTTTCATCAAACTTGACGGATACGGTGCTGCTGCCGCGGTTCAGTGTGACCTTCTGGAACCAGGCGAAGGTTGTCTCCCGCCCGTCATTCATTGTGATCCAGATGCTTCTGTCCCGCAGTTCCTTCAGTTCCTTTTTCAGAGTACGGTAATACTCCCCTGCCGTATCAAGATCGATTCCGCAGGCCTCGCAGAGATCCCGAATGGAGAACTCATATTCCGTGTTCGGTGAATCAAGCGGCTTGATCAGCGAGATTGCATAAAGGAGACACCTCTGAGCCTGAAGCGAAAGAGAGAATCTTGACTGCTGAATCAGCGCGTTGCTTTTCACAACATAGTGGCTTCTGGCTTCTTCTGCTTTCTGGCTGTTCATTTCAACCTCCGGTCAGGATCATATTATGATCATATATGCACGGATAGGATTATACGGAAAAGAAGGCGAGAAATCAATCCATTTTCTCGCGGAGCCGCGCCCTACTTGGATAATGATGATTACTTAGATACATACTTTGCCTATTTGTATATACTTGAAGAGAACGGAAACCCTTATTTTAATGGGCTTCCAGCGTTTTCTGGCGAGATTTGTTGAGGATAAGGCGAGTTTTTTTGAGTTTTGGGCGAGATATATTGAGGATTTCGGCGAGGTTTTTTGAGTTCAGGCGAGTTTTTTTGAGTGGAAAACTGGCCACAAGATAATGTTTCGGGAGAGTAACGGCTGGTCAAGATATGGAACGGCCAGGAACAGTCAGTCAGACTTCGGCGAGTTTTTTTGACTTTCAGCGCCGGAATCAGGAGACTGCCTGAACAGTCCGGCAAGCCGCTGTCTGAAGCTTTTCTTCGGAGCTGGAAGCAGAAGCATTTTCTCCTGTTTCTCTTCCTGCAGCAGCAGAAGAAGAGAGCCGTTCTGCCGGATCATCTCCTGCCGTTCCTTTTCAGAGTTCTCCAGCTGAGACTTCAGGTTTGCGATTTCCGCATTCTTAGCCGTGATTTCAGCTTCAAGTTCAGCGATACGGGCAGTATAGGCTGATTCCTTTTCAGCCGCCTCATCCGTATCTGCAGTTTCAGCTGGATGATCGGCATTACCTGTCTCCTGAGGGAGCTTATAATAGTCGACAACCAGATCCATAACAGCCTGGTCATACATCTTGAAACGGCCTGTCTGAAGGGTGTGTTCGTTTATAAACCCGCTGTTTTTCTTTATAAACTTTTGCAAACTTTGCTGGGTTTTGTTTACTTTGGTTGCTAAATCTTTAATCGAATACGGGTATTCCATTTCGAAACCTCCATCCATTCAGGCTGTTTTAGATTCGAATCCGTGTTTGCTTTGCTTTCGAATGATTTATAAACCAATCTTCATTATACATCGAATACCGTTGATTTGCAAGACATTCACGTGGTTTGCAAACTCAGCATACAGCGAAGACAACTTGGTTTAGATCAAGTATACGGGTTTATGAAGCTCAGGAAATATCCTGGCGTAAACTCCACCCCTTGGCCTGCTGTCGGCTCTGACCGGCATGCAGGCCTTTTTCTGTGATTCCAGCAGGCCTGCAGGAATGAAACCATCTCACACATCACGACATCTGAAAGGAGAGAAAACCATGCTGTACGACATCCAGTCCATCTTTCTGAAGGAAAAGTCCTTCGAAAACTACTCTGACGCTGCTGTCCTTGAGTTCCTTTTCACTACTGCCGGAGTGCGCGGCGATACGCAGCACATCATTGACGGCCTGTTCTCCACGTTCGGAAGCTTCAAGGGCCTGCTCGAAGCTACTCCCGCTCAGCTGATGAAGGTTCCCGGTGTCACGAAGAAGACAGCTACCCTGGTATCCATGATCGTTCCGCTGTGCAGGATCTGGGAGAGGGCCAATGCGGAGCAGGGACAGTCAATCAGCAACCGGCGCGAAGCGGAAGCATACTGCCGCTCACTGATGCTGGGATCACGGAAGGAGCATTTCTATGTGATCGGTCTGAATGCTCAGTGCAAACTGATCGGTCATCAACTGATATCCCAGGGAACTCTGTCGGAAGTTTCGGCATATCCACGCAGCGTTGTTGAGACGGCGTTGAATATGAACGCTCATTCGGTCATCTTCTCGCACTGCCATCCTGGCGGAACATGCGCACCGTCTCATGAAGACATTACGTCTACGCTTCAGCTGCAGCGTGTGCTCAATGCGCTGCAGATTCTTGTCCTGGATCACATCATCGTTGCAGGCGCGAACTGCTACAGCATGGCTCAGCACGGTGACATCACGTTTCACTGATGCTGTTTCACCATACATCATCACGGAAAGGAGGACAGAACGCTTATCCCCGGTTTTCCAGTCAGACAGATCCTGGGGGCTGTCTGTAAAGGTTATACAGAGACCCCCCAGGGAAACATGAACCCAACAACACAATCCAACCTGAAAAGATGAAAGGAGAAAAGAACAATGTGTACCGCTGTTGAGATCAACAACAACGTCAGGGAACTGCAGGAACTCCGCCGCATGAAGGAAGAGCTGGAAGCTGAGATCACCGCAATCGAGGACATGCTGAAGCAGCATATGAACGAGACGGGGGTCTATGAGATCAATGCCCTGACCGGAAAGATCACCTGGTTTGAGACTGTCAGCAGCCGCCTTGATTCCACCGCGCTGAAGAAGGAGCTGCCTGATCTGTACAACCGCTACAGCAAGCAGACCAAGACGCGCTATTTTCGTATCCAGAAATAAAAAGCCGAAGCTGTTGCAGCAGCATCCGGCATGAACCAAATGGGACTGTCATCATTGTATGGCAGTCCCTTTCATCTGTCAACTGAAGAATAAAGATCAGGAAAGAACCCGTTGTGAAACATGAAGAACTGAAAGGGAAGGAAAGGAGAAAAGATAATGGATCTCTATACTGAAGTAACCAACCGCATCATTGAAGCCCTGGAGAAGGGGACAGTTCCGTGGCAAAAGCCATGGTCAGGCGGCTGTAGCGGCTGCATCTCTTACAGCACCGGGAAGCCTTACTCTGTTCTGAATCATATCCTTCTGGGTGGTGTGTCGGGTGAATATATCACATTCCGGCAGGCTGCTCTCGCCGGTGGACATGTCCGCAAGGGCGAGAAGAGCAAGCTGGTGGTCTTCTGGAAGCGGTTTGAGAAGGAGAACGAGGAAACCGGAGAGATGGAGCAGCGCTTCGTTCTGCGGTACTACAACGTGTTCCACCTGTCTCAGTGCGAAGGAATCAGTCCACGCTGGGCCGTCTCTGTTGCTCCTGTATCTGATCTGGATCCTGATGAAGCGGCTGATGACCTTTTCAGAGGGTATATCAGCCGCAGCGGAGTCAAGCTCACGGTTGCCGCATCAGACAGAGCGTTCTACCGTCCTTCGACGGATGAAGTCGTTGTGCCGCAGCTCAGCCAGTATCGGAAACGGGAGGAGTACTACAGCACGCTTTTCCACGAACTGACCCACAGTACCGGTCATCCGAGCCGCCTGAACCGAATATCGGATACAGCGGCGTTCGGATCGCATGAATACAGTAGGGAAGAGCTTTGTGCCGAACTTGGAGCGGCGTTCCTTGTCAACCGCTGCGGTCTTGAAACGGAATCCAGCTTCAGCAACAGTGCGGCCTACATTCAGGGATGGCTCAGTGCGCTGAAGAACGACAAGCGTCTGATCGTTTCCGCTGCGGGTGCAGCTGAAAAAGCCGTCGGGCTTATTCTGGGAAAGGAGGGTATGGACGATGCCGGAGATGAAACGTGAACTGGCTGAGATGAGCATAAGGAGCGATCTGAATATCATCTTCATTACAAGCAAGCTGATCGTGCGATTCATGGAGATGGCGGACAGAATGCCTCTTGCGCGTCAGGCTCTTCAGACGGCTTGCGAGTCTCTTCTGATACAGGCTGCAGATGTCTACGGGCGTGTTCTGCGCGATTACGCAGAGGATGCGGATGTTCCGTGTACCAGCGCTCAGAAGCAGATCTGATGAGATGCCCCGCCGTTTCATGGCGGCGGGGTCATCCATTATCCAGATAGTACCAATAAAAACGGTATGTCAAACTGTACCAAATCGATTGACATGAACACCGAATCTGTTCTAAAATGGAGTATCAACAAAAACGAACGTTTTAAATGAGACAGAGAGAAGGGGAGAGACGCATGAGAACGACATATGGTTACTGCCGCATCTCGCAGCGGAAGCAGAATATTGAGCGTCAGGTACGCAATATCATGGCGGCATACCCGGAGCTTTCAGAGAAGCAGATCCTCCGGGAAGCTTTCACTGGTACTAAAGTGGAAGGCCGAAAGGTGTTTGAGAAGCTTCTGAAGGCGGCCAGAGAAGGGAAGGTTGAGCGGATCATCTTTGACAGCGTTTCACGTATGTCCCGTGACGCTGAGAGCGGCTTTGCTCTGTATCAGGAGCTGTACGGACTTGATGTTGACCTGGTGTTTTTGAAGGAGCCGCACATCAATAGCAGCGTATATCGTGAGGCGGCCGAAAAGCAGATCGCTTCCGTCCAGACCGGCGATGCCGCTGCCGACGAGCTGATGAAGGGCATTACGGACGCAATCAACCGTTACATGATGCGGCTTGCAGAGAAACAGATCATGATCGCATTTGAGCAGGCTGAGAAGGAAGTCGCCGATCTGCAGCAGCGGACAAAGGAAGGACTCCAGACGGCAGTACTGAACGGGAAGACACTCGGGCGGCCCAAAGGCGTGAAGCCGCACATCAAGAAGGAAGCACCAGCGAAGGAAATCATCCGCAAGTACAGCCGGGACTTCAACGGCACGCTGCCGGATGTGGACGTCATGAAGCTGACATCCGTCTGCAGAAACACGTACTATCGATATAAACGCGAACTCCGGGAAGAATGAAAGAACATTTCCTTGGGGGCTACCTGTATAGGGTATACAGAGAACCCCCAAGGAAAAATATAGCTTCCGGATCGTTTCTTGTGATAACAGGAAGGATTGAGATCCGTTGATAGAGAAGATATAGAATAGCTTTTTACAGAATCAAGTTTATAGGAGGAAACTATCCATGAAGAAGATCATCTTAGTTGTATTTATCCTGCTGCTTACTGCATCAATGATTCCTGTGACTTTTGCTGAAGAGGGATCCGGCACTCAGTTTGAGTCTGTTCTTTTAAAGAAAGGATCTATTACCGTCCAGGAAACTATCGATGTTACAGAAGACAACTTTACTGACTACAGCGCATATATTGCCGGAGTAGAATCGGTAAGGTTTCAGGCTACAATAGGGACAGATGTGGCAACAAATCAAAAAGTTTATGCTATGATTATGAAAACAAGAGGTCAAGGCAAAGACTTTGCGGCTATTCTTGATCTGGATGAAGTAGATGATGCGATTACGACTCTGAAGTATATCAAAGATCACGCTCCTGAGATGGAGAACTATACCGAAATCAGATATAAAACCAGCGGCGGTTTTACTGTCGTAGGTTATCATACTGTGAAAGGTTCCTGCGGCGCATATATCATATTTGAATCACAGTTGAGGAAATATTATGATCTTAAACAAATCGATACGCTAATCGACGCAATGCAGAGCGTAAAAGATGTACTCAACAGCAAGATGAAAGAAGCAGGAAAGTAAAGAGCAGATTTCCCTGGGGGATACCTGTATAGGTTATACAGACAGCCCCCAAGGAAAATACAAAGAAGGCCTGAAAGTCAGGGCCAAGGTCTACGGACAAGAAGAGTGGCGGCTTCATAAACGATGGCCAGACCTCGTCGAATATGACATGGTCTGGCCTTTTTCTTGCAAAATGCCGCCGTAAATCCGCTCTGAAATCGTCTGAAGCACAATGTGAGCAGGGAATCCTATTCTTGAGCGGCCAATATCGGCTTAGAATCCATTTTACGGATTCAGTATTAGTATTTCTCCGCAAAAGAGGTCCGAAGTAGAAGCAGATCTGTTCTTTTTGCCTTTCTCCGCTGAAAAAAGGCCTCTATGACCGTCTTTTCCGGCGAGATACAACCTTTTCAGCGCCGGCGGCCGCTATTTTTCGGGTGGGGGATTTTTTCGCCGCACAGCCGAAAACCGCGCAGAAATCAAACGGATGCGGCTCACAGCGAAAGCTGCACAGGATATCCGTAAATATTTGCGTAAAAATCGGCAGAAAAATGCCTGTTTTTTTTCTCCGGTTTCCTCATCTTCGTTTACAGAAAAAGCAGCCGCTTTTCCGTTTCTCCGGTTGTTTCATCCTGAATCAATGGTACATTGTTTTTGAACCATTCGAACAAGTGGTTCCCCTGTTGAATGATCGCTTTTGTTTCGTCATCAGCAACTAACGGAATCGGGTTTCCGCATCTGTGCTCCTTCAGGTAGTTCCACCTGCTTTCCTGAACCTGTTTGGGACAACTGATGATTCCACCACTGGACCTCGGAGACCTCGGCGGATCTCCGATCAGTACTACCGTTGCAAGATCTATCACTTCCGACATTTTGACATACCACATCTCCGCCATCAATAAAAGTCTAGGATTATCCTCCATCATTTTGTTCATCCAGTCCCTGGTTGAAACCCAACCTTTAAGTTCTTGCTCGCACGGAATCTTGTTCATTCCTTCTTCTGTCAGATCCAGTCCGCACTCTTTTCCAATCTCAATAAGGCGTTCTTTCAGGGCCAGAAAATCTTCGAAAACAAGAGCCGCATATGGCCTTTTGGTTGTATCAAGAAAGACCGCGACATAAGCCAGGGGCTGTCTCTCTTTTTTATTATCTTTCGGGTAAAACATTCTGTACAGGTTGCCGAGTCTGGCTCTGAGCGGGTCGTCTTTATAACTGTTCCATATCGGGAACGGAAGCGCACCGCAGATTTTATCAACCTTTGGATTGTCGAAAGCAATGTACTGATTAAACCGACTTGTTTTAACCTCTATCGGCCCTTCGACGATACGAATGTTCGAGATATCCGTCTCTGGTTCAGTAAAACCGCTGAATCCATTTTCCGGCCAGCCTATTGGATAAGTCCACGCTTCGATGTCTGCTCCTTCCGTATAAGGCAGTCCGGGACTGATGGTATTCCATCTGGTCTTCATAATCCGAAGGCGCCTGAACAGCTTTGGATAATGCTCGAACACAAACCGCTCCCCAATAATACTGATATCATTGGTACTCATAATAATCTGTCTCCTGTATACGTTCGTCAAGATAGTCTCATCTTTTTGCCACGAATGGGTTTACTTACTTGCTTTTGCTACCAGATCCTGATACCGCCGCATCAGCTCCGCTACGCAGCTGCTCTCGGTTGTTTCCTTGATAGACATTCCATAGGCTCGCATGACATATCTGTTCAGGTTATCGTGTGCTCGTTTTAGTTCTCCAAACAGAATGAAGTTCCTGCGTTTATACATTTCCGCCAACGTGACATTTTTCAGGTTCGCCCGTGCGTCTAATATAGCTTGTGCCGCGACTGCAATATCATGCCGCTGTTGTTCATCTGTATCTGGCCATGGGAAGTTATTGTAGACTATTCCTGCCGAATACTGATAATCGCTTTTCATTCGTCCGGCTACAACTCGCATCCATGCGTTATGTACATTTGACGACAGGATGCCGAAATAGTACAGATCGGCGTCGGGAATCATCAGGGCGCTTCCATTTATGATAATGCCTGGTTTTACATATGAAATGGGAATATAGTCTCTATCCTCTGACGACACCTTAGGGACTACCAACGCACCGTTTTTCGGCTGCCTGATTTCTCCGAACAGTTGTGGAGTTTCTGCTGCCTTGTTCGTTTGCGGTCGGGTTGAACCATGCAGACGGTATTCCCTGTTTGCTTCAATCCTATCCATGATAAACTTTGACTGCATATATAACGTTGGATTAACTCCGTCAAGCCACAGACACCAACGCATCTTGCCTTTTAGCAGTTCATCACCGCCTACATACTCGCGGATAAACAGCGCATTTTCTGGGTTTTCTTCCAATGCCTCTTGAACAGCTTGTTCGTCCAATATCAGGTTGTTGTTGTCAATAGGCATAGAGCCATAGCACATTGCAGGAACGTCGCAGATAGGCTTTGAACGGTTCGATATAAGCACTGTTGGCGCGTCAATCAGATAGGGGTTGATATTTTCTGCTTTAAAATATTGCACGTCCTGAAAAATCAAACGCTGTTGCGAATACGCGCCCACAACAAAGCCGATTATCACGCAATGAACGTGTGCTTTATCATTTGCTTCACTGTTCCAAACAAAGGATCTATGAGCAAAAATGACAGTTACATGCAGTTGCGCGAGTTTTTCCCACAACACAGGTGGTTGTTCTCCCTGTGTGATAGAGTTTGTGGAAACAAATGCGGTGTGAATCGTTGTTCCTGCCATATATTCAGCAGCTTTCACATACCATGCTGTAACATAATCCATATTGCCAACGCCGGGAATCCCCTTCCCGTATATCTCAACGAGTTCTTTTTTTTGTGCCTCTGTTTGTTCTTTTTTTCCGACAAACGGCGGGTTACCCATAATATAGCTTAGCCGTTCTCTGGTTATAACCTTATTCCAGTCTATCTGTAGAGCATT
>Ga0326511_10003577_pt1 | contig 12510 bp, 20 predicted proteins | sample 0_2496_0518_D_FD_203701 | JGI IMG/M metagenome (GOLD analysis project Ga0326511, IMG submission 203701) | Bovine rumen microbial communities from UC Davis, California, United States - 0_2496_0518 | ecosystem: Host-associated > Mammals > Digestive system > Stomach > Rumen | place: USA...
AATGAAGAAGTTATATTTATATCTTATTTTAAATACAACTTCTTCATTTTGATTAATTGGAATATCAATTTGATTCCATTTAATTATATTATCGGTACTATTTTCATTTAACCATTTAAGTTCTATTGATGATGTATATTCATTAAAATCAACATAACGTTCTTTATCTTTAGTAGTATATCTATTCCAATCAGTAAATGTATTAGCATTAATTGATTGCATAGCTGTTGTAGTTGAATAATTAGATTTATATTTATATTGTACATCTATACCAACTATTACAACATTTTGATAATTAGAAGAAATATATTCTTCAAGTTGATTAGTATCTAATATACCACGAATTCTATATTTTAAGTCTTCATCATATTTTACTACCGATTTTGCATTAATACTATCAACAACATTAGATAATTGTGTTGTTATTTGTGTGCGTTCATTATAATATTCATCAAGTTTCTTACGAATTGATAATTGAGAATTAGCAACTTCTTGAGACCAATCAGTATTTGTCAATGTATTATATAAATCATCAATATTTGAATTGATTGAAGTTAATTTATTGTTTAATTCACTTTTTTGATTATGAAGATTTATAATTTCTTGTGTTGTTGAATCATCTATTAAGTGTTTATTAATTGGAACAACCTGAAGAATATCTGTTGAATTAAATGACTTATCAACTAATTCTTTAATTGATTCAGATGTTTGCAAATCTTCAAGTGTATTATATTCATATTCAGATAATAATGGATTAGTAATTTCACTAAATCCTGAAAGTATATCTCCAATATTCTTACAATATGTATTATAATATTTCATATAAGTAATTTGATTACCTTTTGAATCAACTAACTTATTTCCATATTCATCAATCATATATATATTATTAAGGTCAAGTAAAACACCATTGGATAATATACTTCTTACGTTATTATATATTGTTCCAATGAATACTGCAATATATTGATTTTCTTCTAATGGAACTTGTATATAATTATAATCATCATAATTATGATTATTAATTGTAAAGAACATATTTGGATTTTCATTATATGGTTGTAATGCAGAATGTCCTAAACGTTCTTCAATAATAACTTCATTAGTTGTATTATTTACATATTTAACATAATATTCTGAATTAGTGTTATTTAATGATAAACTATCTCCAGCTTTTAATAAAAACTTTATAGAATTATCTTCTTGATTATTATATTCAATTGTATTTAATATTAATTTATAATTAAGAACTTCTTTATTTAAATCTGTATTATATTCAACATATGGATTATCACCATCTAATTTAACAATTTCTTCTATTTGAAATTGTGAATTATAAATTTCTTTCTTTAAAGGTAAATCAAGAATTAAATCATATACATCATAATCTTTTCCTTTAGTATATGATGATAACAATGCTGCATATTGTTCATTAGTTGTTATTCCACTATTTTGAATTATTTCATATAAATTATTTGATGCAGTGTTATAAAAAATATATTTCTTAACAAATATTTTCTCAATATTATTTGTTAAGTTTGATATATTCATTTTTAAATACATTTTAGGAGATACTAAATCCTTAAAATAATTATTATCTGTAAATGATGCTACTAATTTATCATTAACAATATTCGGAATTTGTGGAGCTGTATTACTTTTTATTAAATGAAATTTATACATATTTGAATCATTTTCAAACCATGCATCTCCACTATTTGGAATATCGAAAAAATTATTAAAACTATTTTTAATTTCATCTAATTTATTATCTAAATAAATAAATGATGGAATTTTTGTTTCATGACTTGTGCCATCTGAATCAATAATATTCAACGAAACCTGTGGTGATGCCGTTGATAAACTTTGATTCAATGATGTTAGCATATTTACACAATTATTATATAAATCAAATATTTTAACGTAATATTCTTTTAATGTATTAGTACTATTCATTTACTTAATTAGTATTATTTTTTGCATTTACTTGCCATTTAAGTTTATTGGCTTCTATCTTCTTATCTAATTCTTCTAATTTATTGTTTATATCTGTAGTTAATTCATCTATAAAATTTTGTATATTGGTTATATTCTTAACAATACCATCAATATTTTGAACTGTTGATATATTATTTAATTTACTCTCAGCAATTTCTAATCTTTTTTGTAATGATTTAATTAAAACATCATATTTAACTAATGCATCTGTAAAATTGGTTTGATTAGCTAAAATTTCAGCAAATGTCAAATATGCCTGTTTAGTTGATTGTGAATCGTCAAAATTTTGTTGTATATCATATGAGAATGGAAATGCACTAAATTGTGTACTAATTAATAATGACCAATTAGTAGAAAACTTTCCATTGATTTGTAATTTTACATCATTATCTGTAAAATAAATTCCTAAAGGAATATTAACTTTATTTGTTAATTCAATAGATGTTACATTTTCATCATCATTTGAAATATCATTTGCATTTTTTGTATTTATAACATTAAATAATGGAATTATTAAATTAAAATTAAGCTCAGTTTCTCCTATAACCTGATTTATATTTATTTTATCTATTAATGATTTAGCATAATATACATTATTACTTTCCGAACCATTAATAATTTCTGAATCAACAATAGGATTTGTTATTTGTTCACCTAATTTTGTTTTTGCTGTAGATTCATTTTCCCATCCATGTAAAAAATCAGTATTATCAACACTTATTACAATTTCATTTAAATATGAATCTGCATCATATACATCTTCATTAATTTCTAGTGGAACAAATTGCAATTGTGGTTTATTCCATTTATTTGGATTTATTGTACAAATAATATCTGCATATGTACCATTATATTGTTGTTCTACAATATCACTAATATAATTAAACTTAACTAAATTTAAGATATCATTGTTATTATCTAATAAAGATTTTTCAATATCAATAGGTGTTTTTAACTCATTATTATTTTCAATATCTCTATTATAAACATACCAATATAAAAATGTAATAAGGTAATTTAATGGTTTTAATACAGAAACATTATCAATATTATCTCTAAGAGTAGCTAATTTATTCTCATAATATTTTTGTAATTTCAAAGTAAAGTCTTCTTTATCTAAATTTTCTATATATACACATATAAAACGAGATGGCCAAAGTTTATAATCTGTAGCCAAAATATCACCAGTCAAAGCTTCGGTATAGTTATTAAATGTTAAAAATTTAGAATCTTCTGAACTATTATAGAATATATTTGTTTTACGATTCATATTAAATAAATATATCTTTATAAAATTGTTTTATTAAAAATAAAAAAAGGTAATAACCTATAAATGAATAAAATTAAATTTTGTAATGGTTTTTCTATTTTAATTTTATAAATATGAATAATAAATTTAATTATATGAAGAATTTAGTAATTTTTGACTTAGAAACAACAGGAGTAGATAGAACAAAAGATCAAATTATACAGTTTGCAGGTATAAAAATTAATCCAGAAACAAATCAATTAATAGATAGTAAGAATTTATTTATTCAACCTGTTGGTAATTATCAAATTTCTATACAAGCATATTTTAAGCATGGTATAAAAGTAGATGATTTAAAGGATAAACCTCATTTTAAAGATGTAGCTAATGAAATAATTAATTTTATAAAAGATTGCGACATAGTTACATATAATGGTAATGGATTTGATATTCCATTTTTGATAACAGAGTTAAACAGAGTAGGTATATCATATTCATTTATGAATTGTAAATGTTATGATACTTATGTTGAAGAACGTAAACGTCATGGAATGCATCTTGAAGATGTTTATAAACGATATAAAGGTAAATCTATGGAAGAATCGGGTTTACAAGCACATGATGCATTATCAGATGTTAAAGCTACATATACTATATTTGTAGCACAACAAAGGAGTCAACAATATGAGCCCGCTAATATGTATGGTGAAGATGCTGTAATTACTGATCAAGAATTTAAAGGTGAAATTAAACCATGTTTCAATATTGGTAAATATAAAGGATTAAGTCTTGAATTTATATCAACCATTGATAAAAATTATTTAGCATGGTGTATTTCAGATTCTTGTAACTTTTTACAATCTACAAAAAATTATATTAAACAATATATACAACAAAATAACTAATTAAGTAAAATTAATATTAAAATGAAAACAATAGAAGTTATTAATATTCTTCCAATTATTAAGGAAGTAAATGAGAAGTATATGCCTTTAAAAATTAACACTAAAGGTAGAGAAATTACACAAGAAGAAAGTAAGCAACTTTTTGAATTAAGTACAAAGCTGGAATTTTTCAAGGTTGTTAAGACTATGTTTATGGAAGAATTTACTAAGAATGATAAGTTAATTAAATTCTTATTAGAAAGTGAAGATCCTGAGCATAAACTTACTACACATATAGAACAGGCTGAAAAGGATGGTAAAAAGGTTGATGTTGAGGTTTTTGATCAATCAATGGATGAACGTATTGCTATGATGCCTAAAGAGTTTGCTGAAGAAATATTTGCTAAAATGGCTAAAGCACATAAAGAAAATATTGTTGCTTATAAGAATAGTCCAGATCTTCTTAAGAAAGAACAATTTGAATTAGATATTATTAATACATTCTTACCTAAGGAAGCTACTAAAGAAGATATAATGGCATGGCTTAATGAGAATTATCCAAATGGTATTACTCAAAAGGAAATGGGTCCAACAATTGGTAAGACTAAAGGATCATTTGCTAGAGCTGATGGTAAAATGGTTAGTGAATGTGTAAAAAGCATAATTCATAATTAATATATTTGATAAAATTAATGTATAAATTACTTTTATATATTTTAAGATGGCAACTAAGTACACCAATATTAGCAATTATCACATATTTAACTATTGATGATATAGGTAGTTTCTATAGTGCTATATTAGCAAATTTTATTGGTTCATTAATATTTTTTAATGTAGATAAGTTAATATTCAAAAAATAAATTATGAAAAGAGAAGAAATTTTATTTAATCATAAACATCAATTATTTACAGTAGTTAATCCAAAAAATACATTTGTTATTAATACATCAAATGGATATCCTGTTATGATGACAACTAATGTAAATAAACATACAAAATGGTCAGATATATTTAAAGGTAAATATGATTGTGCTAACCCAGATGGAACTCCTGAATATATTTTAGTTAATGGGAAAAAATATACTTATATTGATATGCAATATGCTGAAAATTATCTTGATTATAAATTCAAAACCGATTCATCATGTGTAGTAGATAAATATAAGTCTAAGTTTAATGAAAGAGTTGAAACGTTTTGTAAGAAAGTATTATGATAAATATTGACAAAATACATATAAAAGCTATAGCTCAGATATTAATTATCTGGGCTTTGCTTGCATTATCTTATTTTTTAATTGCTTATTTTGTATATGATTAAGAAGAAATTAACAATATGGTATAAAGATGGTATTAATTCTATAGGATCATTATGGTTGAATCCAGATCTTAGAGAACAATGTGTTGTTGCAGTAAAACAAATAGATCATTGTGAATTTATGGAATGTCATTTTGAAGTATGCCATAATGGTGGTAATGCTTTAAGAAATGATATTATGTGTGTTAATACATTAGGAATAAATTTTCCTATTTCACAAATTTACTGTAGTAATTCATCAGGTAAATATGGAATTGATTTTTTAGAAGTATGTTTATTTGATCCTAATGATGAAAAAGATAAAGAAATATTATCTGAACTTTCATATGAATTATATCAAGAATATATAAAAGATAATATTTAAATTTTATTAACACAATCCAAATAAAATAACAAATAACATTAATTCTATTTTAATTAAAACATTATTAAATAGTTATGAGTAAAGAATATTTAGAACGAGAAGACGTATTATGTAAAGCTTATGAAGATTGTATTCGTGAAATGTTTGCAAAGGCACAACCTGCAGCAGATTTTGATAATATAATTGAAGAAGTTAAAGCAGGTAAAATTGATGAGGAAAAGGATGGTCCAATTTATGATCGTCATTATTTGTCACATGCAGAATTTACATATATACTTAATAAGTATATGAAAGCTTATAGAATTAATTCTGAATGGGATGAAGACGTAGAAGTTGTTGAAAAATATTTATTTGAAGGAGGAACAAAGGATAAGTATATTGATGCTTATACCGATGAGAATGGTAATTATCATTCAGGATATCGTGGTTATGAAGATGTACCACCATTAAAAGAATTAATTCTTAAAGAAATATATAAATGGATTGACAATGAAGATCAATGTAATGGTGCTGCTAATGCTATTACAAAAATTGTAATGGACACAATTTCAACATGTAAGAATTTTTATATGTTTAATGTTGATGAGCAAAAGTTTAGAAATACAGTTTGCATGAGATGTTCTCCTACAGGAAGTGCAGAAACAGTGAAGAAATGGTGGAAAGATCATTATGATGTTGATATAGAAATAGAAGAAAGAAATCCATTATTATTTTGGGAAAAGGATTATTATGGAGATGAATTTGAAGAAATAATGGAAGAAGAATATGGTGAAGATTGGAAAGAAATATGGGATAAAAAATGGAAAGATGAAGAAGCTCAAAAGAAAGCCGAAAGAGATAAAAAATTCGAAGAAATGAAAAAATTAGCAAAAGAACAACAAAAAAAATGATAATAGCTAATTCATGTTCAGGAGGTTTTTGCTATCAAAATAAAGAATTAAATATACATTATCAATATAATAATCCATTTGTTGGTTGTACAATTTTTGCAAAAGATTGGAAATTATTATTACAAAATTTTGAACATTTTAATTGGTTTAATATAAAAATTAATCAAGATGTATATCCTTTGAATAATGAAGTACATTATTATATTATTTTAGATAATCAAATTAAAATTTGGTTTATTCATTATGATTCGGAAGATATTATAAAAGAACGATGGATAAATCGTACACAAAGATTAGTAAGTTTTTTAAAGAATAATACTAATTGGAAAGATAAAATTTTATTTATAAGTACTCCATATAAAACAGATAATGAAATTGATTTAATTGATATTGCAAAAAATTTTCCTGATTTAAAACAAATAATAGATATTTATTTAAGAGAAAAATTATATCGTAATATTATACCATCCAAAAATACTATTTTATTTAATAAACGAAGTAGAAAAATGATTAATTTTTCAAATTATGTTATTTCGAATTTTTTTGATTATATAAAAAATGATTATGAATAAATAAAATTATGGAAAACACAATAAGAACAATTGATGATGTTATTAAATTTATTAATATGATAAGAGAATTACCAGATTGTGATCAGATTATTAAATCAGTAAGTTTTGAATGTGATGGTCCTAATCATATTAAGAAATTTAATATTGAATATTTTAGTTTTGAAGTACCAATAAATGGTGGAGTTAAAATAAAATAATTATGAAGTATAGTCAATATTTTAATATATTTAAGACAACATTAGATAATCCAGAGGAATTAATATCTACTATAAGAGTTAGATATGATGAAAAAATTTGGAAAAGAATATGTGAGACATATTTAGATAATAATCAAGAATATGCAGAAAAATCTTTTAAAGATCCTTATAGTAGTATATATCATTTAAATATTAAATCATATATTAAAGAATTATTTCCAGATGTGTATGATTTAATTAAAGGATTAGTATTGTACGATAATATAATAGATCTTGATGATGATTGTTTTATTATTTGTTTAGCTACCACGGGAGATTATCGAAAAGTTAATGAACAATTTGATAATGAAATGGCTTTTCTAGAATATATGAATTCTGAAATTTCGGAAATGGATAAACATCGTTATATAACTGATGATATTCTTAAAGAAGCTGGATTTATATTTCTTGAAAATGAATCTAATTTAGGAAGAGAAGCATATAAATTAAACTTTGAATATGGTTCAGAAGATTATAGTGTATATAGAAAATGGACTATAGATGATAAAAATCCTATTAAATTAGATATAGATAATGGTCAAAATAATAGAGGTACATCTTGGCATCTTCATATAGATAATAGCAGTTGTGAAACTATTGGTTGTGCAGATATTAGTACAGTCTGGGAATTTAATACATTAATGCAAGTTTTTGGAAGTAAATTTAGGTTATGATTAAAGTAATAAATATTGATGGATGTGCTTGGGAAAAATTTTTATTAGATCCAAATAAAGAACCAAAAACGGTTTATGATTTATGTTGGTATGAAAGTCCAGTATTAGATAAATTTCTTAATGAAGGTTGGACCATTAAAGATTGGAAATTTGCCAAATCTAAAAATGGTAGTGATTGGACATTTATATTAGAAAAATAATTATGAATTGGTTTAAAAAATTATTTAAAAAGAAAGATTCTTTACGAGATAAATGTATTGCAGCATATGGAGAAGAATTTGGAGAATTATATGATGCAATAAATAGAGGTGAAGCTATTGGAGGATTTTTAGAAACTTGTGCTTTTATTGATATGGTTGAAGCTGTAAAACAAGGAAAAGAATATTCTCCTAAAGTTTATACTTGTCCTAAAGTAACTGGTGCATTTATTCCTGGTCAAAATGGAGAACCTGATGTTAATATAACAATTGACGAAAATGGAAAAATGACAAAAACATTTGTTAAATAAAAATGAAATTAATAAGAAATAATAGAGATAAAATATTTTGGTTATATTGGTGTCTTTGGTTTTTCTTATCATGTATTTTAATAGGAATATTTGACTTTGAAACTATAGTTGTACATGGGTTTTTTATTATAGTTTTTAGTATAATAGTTTTATTAGATAACACTAATAAGAAATTTTCTAATTGGTTAAATCAATCAGTTAACAAATCAACAAAATATAAGTTATCAATAGAAGAAGCTATATTATGGAAATCAATACAACAAAAAGCTCAAAATGGTTTTGTTGAATATGATTCAAAAGATGATAAAGAAAATTACATGGGTTGTTGGGTATCACCTAAATTGATTAAAGAAGAAAGTGAACTATTAGATAAAATTCATGAATATTTTTATCCAGGTGATTATATTGTTGATCCTGTGGGTGCAGCCCAGGCAGATTATATATGGTATGAAGATATAAAAGATAAAATAATAATATAAATATGGAAAGACCTATAAAAGTTAATTTTCCACATCAAACAGATTGGGATAAGATTAATGATAAACTTTGGACATCTTATAATATATTTGAAAGTTATAAGCAAATGTGGAAAGATGCTAAAGTTAATCATTTGAGTAAAATACAACAAGAAGAAATATATAATCAATTTAATGAAAAATCAGATAAATTTCATTATGATTTTTTAGTATGTTGTGAAGAAGTAATAAAATATATATCATCTGAACATGTTTTTAAATTAAAGACAAAAGAAAATTTACAAAAATTAGAAAATGATTTAGAAATTAATTTACTTAATTTAGTAAATGCTTGGCAACGATATGTAAATCCATATAAATTAATTGATATATTACTTGATACATTATCAGATGAAGATATATCAAAATTAAGATATGGATCAAGTAAATCATTTATTGAAGATAATTATAACGATGAAATAACTCTTAATATGGAAAGAATTTGGAGATATATATTTAGTATATATGGTATAGATGATTTTCAGTTTTCAAAAATAGTTGATAATAAAATTAAATCGTTAATAAATTATGAAGGTGTATTGGGCTGATAGATATTATAATAAATTAAATGGTAAAAAGGTTATTTGTATAGATTTTGATAATAGTGTATGTCTTGATGAATGGCCTTATATTGGGCCAGTTATTGAAGATTCTATTAAAGTATTAAAAGAATTACAAAATAATGGACATAAATTAATTTTATTTACACAACGAAGTACAAATTATCCAACAACTTGCGAATCACTTTATAATTATTCTATAGAGAAACATGGTATGGATATGGGTACAGTAGATATATTGACACCAGCTATTGAAGTATTTACAAATCATGGAATATCATTATATGCTATAAATGAGAATTATTTATGGGAAAATTATACTGAAGATAATTCCAGAAAAGTATACGCTGATTATTTTATAGATGATCATAGCGTTGGAATGAAATATGTTATAATTGAAAACAAATTTGGTGAAAAATGCAAAGTTTGTGATTGGAAATATATTGATGAATGGTTTGTACAGGAAGGTCTTTACAAAAATAAAGTTTTATAAATATGTCAGTTTATAATTTTGATATTGAAACTTGGAATAAAGTTAAAAAAACAGAATTTTTAAGATGTGGTGGTCCAAATTGGCAATTTAATTTTACTGAAGCATTAAAGAAAATCAAAGAACAAGAAAACTACGATAAAGTATGGGAATTAATTAAAAAGAAAAATAATTGGTAGTAATTATGGAAATAGATTTAGATAGACCACAAACTGTTTATATTGTAAGAAATTTAGACGGTAGATATTGCTTACATTTTGATGAACCACATTTAGAAAAAAATGGTAGATTTCATTCGGCATCCGGAAAATGGTCTGATTTAGAAGATTTTAGGTGGTTTTTACATGGATTAAATAAAGGAGAATATTTGAAATATACATTAAATAATTAATAATGACAATAGATGAAGTAAAAGAATATTTTGAAGATTGTGATTATGAATGTGGACCACAAACATTTCCTATTGAACATACTTGTAGATATGGAGTAACATATGAATGTGATTGGACGGGTACTTATGGGGAACTTTGGAGAGCATGGGATTTAATGAGAAGATGTTGTTGTTGGGTATGTCATAATCATAATTGTAAAGAACCAAAAAATGAAGTAATAAAGAATTGCGGTAATTCTTGTGAATTATGGTCAAAGAAACATTATTGTGAAAATACAAAATAAATAATCATGAGAACTAAAGAATATATAATTAAACAAATTCAGTTTTATACAATTCAATTTAATGAATATTGGGAAGATGCTATAACTGAAAGTGAATTAGTAAAGAATACATATGAAACTTGTGATTTGATTATTGCTTATTGTAATATTATAAAAACAAAGAAAAAGAAACTAGGTAAAAAATATGATGAACACCCAAAAGATGTTCAAGAAGCAATATCAAAGGTTATATCATTAGTGTCAGATGGACGTGATTTGTGGCATAAAGTAAAATACGAACATATAGGTTCAGATCCATTTAAACTTGGTAGTTCAGAACCAAGAGAATACGATCATCATGTAAATGAAACGGGTTATCTTGACTTTGAAGATGATCCAATGGGTAGATGTCAACAAATAATAGATGAATGTAACAACCTTAAAGAAGTGATTGATTCAGAAATTAGTACAAAGAATTTCGATAAATTTGTTGGAAAGATTCTTTATTGGGAAAACTATGAATCAGGTTCATGTGCAATAAAAATCAATAAAATTAATAAAAATAAAAAAGGAAAATATACATTTGATGGAGTATTAATATCATATGAAACTGTTAATGGTTCTTGTAATGGAGATGGTTATATAATATCAGATGTAGAAGATTTTCCATTTGATGAACTTCCATATTGTTATCAAGAATGGGATGATGAAGATGAAGTATATGAGTCTTTAGATTGTGCTGAAGAATATTCATTAAATAAATTATATATATCTTTATATAAAACAACTAAAAATCTTTTTGAAAATTTTTTTAATTGTAGAATACATGGAAACGTTGAAGAATGGGAAGATTATGAATAAATATGTAATTTTAAAAATAGAAGAAAAAGTAGGTGCTAAATCTTGGAATGATATAGAACCTGATAAATATCTTTGTAAGTTTGTATTAGATGGATCTATATTTCCATGGAAGACTTGGACATCTAATATAGAAAGTGCAATTATATTTCATTCTAAAGAAGATGCAAAAGGTATATGTAATATGTTAAGTATTAATTCACCTTATCCATTAAGAATAGAAAAAATATAATTATATAAATATGTGTATTATTGAAATAACTCCTGATAGTGTGTTGTTATTTATGGCAAATAAATCCGATAAAGATATATTTGAAATAACTCCAAACGAATTGCGTAAATGTGCACATTATATTGAAAAATTACGTCCATCATATAGATGTGAAGCCTTTAGTAATTGGGATAGCTTAAATTATTTACTTGCTATGAAAGATTGGGCTCCTATGATGTTTGAAATAACATATCAAGGTAAAGAAGATAGATATAGATGGGATTATGTGAAAGTATATAAAAAACACAGAAATTGGGAATATATGTATGATAGATATGTTCCAAAAAAAGAACTTGAAAATTTTGAAAAAGGATATCAAGAATACATAACAAGTAATAAGATAAATATGAAGAAGATTTATTGTATTGAAGAATGGTGGTTAGAAGATCGAGATATTCATAATAAATTTAATAATAATTGTGAATTCTGGAATTGTATTGAAGAACCATGGAAAATAGGATGTTGGAAT
>Ga0326511_10003578_pt1 | contig 12507 bp, 10 predicted proteins | sample 0_2496_0518_D_FD_203701 | JGI IMG/M metagenome (GOLD analysis project Ga0326511, IMG submission 203701) | Bovine rumen microbial communities from UC Davis, California, United States - 0_2496_0518 | ecosystem: Host-associated > Mammals > Digestive system > Stomach > Rumen | place: USA...
AATAGTGAAGAAGATATGTCTACTTCATCATACGTACAAGACATGATTCTTCTGTTTAATGAATTCTTGTCAGTATATTCCAAACTATATTCTGTTAACTATAATTATACATTTGGTAATGTTGAAAAAGATGGATTATTCTTGCAATTATTTTATAATCCAATAAATATTCATTTTACAGATAAATATTATGATTGGGTAGGTTTACAATATACATCAAGATCAAATTTACATATGATTTTTTCAGATATTATTAAACTAAATTATGATTATGTTACAAAACAATTTGATTCACTTTATGATAATATCAATAATAAAATTTATTTTGATTCCGAAACAAATCAATATATAATTGAAGATCAATTTAATTACACACTATCTACTAAAATTCATGATATTGTGTTTGATTATGTTGGTTTAGATTACATTCCAAATAGAATCAATATTAAAACTCCAATAGTTGATAATTTGAAACTTTCTGGAATGTTAAAAATAACACCTTTTAATGAGGAGACTAAAATTTACTATGAAACGTAGTTTGCAATTAAATGACAATATAACTATTACTGATAATTTCAATAAACCTAAAGAAACAAAAGTTTCTACAGGTTTTGATACTAGAATTATCATTACAGCTAAGAACTGTAAACATGATGGATCTGTAGATAAAATTGAAGTTCATAACCAGACTGTTCTTCCTGGACGAACACAGTTGCTAGAACGTTCATTCGGAATTACTCCAAATATGGCTCAACATATCTTTATTAATGATAACGTTTTTGGAGAAACAGATCCTATAACCGGTGCAAATATTCCAAATCCACAACAGTTTGCAAATACTCCAGCAAATTTATTGCCAAGAGAAAATCCTATTCTTTTTAACAGACGAAGTGTTAAATATTGGTGTGCTGGAGATGGAGCTATGAATAAAACTGTTATTTCACAAGCTTATGATCCTAATGCTACTGATACTAAACTTTTCAACATGATTCCATTTAGATTTGTTCGTAAAGAACAGCCTTTGGATCCAACAGTTGCTAGAAAATATAAAGCAAAGGTTGTTTTCGATGAAAGTTCTCCATATTATGGATATATTGGATACTTTTTCAAGAAAATCGAATTTCCTGAGATGAATGGAATTAATATGAAGGTTGATAATACAGATTATTCACCTTCATGGGCAGATACTGCTGTAGATTTGAATGTTGAAGGTGTAGCAGGAAACTATATTAACAAATTTAAAGGTGATAAAACACAAGTAAATTATGTTAATATGAACATGAGTGTTGATGCTAATGAATTTAAAGAATGGTTTGAATTCAATGACGGGACACTTAGAAATGCTACAATTTCTGAAATTGGTTTAATTACTGGATTGGAAGGTGTTATTGCTGGTGGTAAATTTACTCCTATTGAGGACGTTGATGCAACTAATACAGAAGAATATCTTTATCAATCAAATAAATCAGAAGTTTATGATGCAGAATTGTTTGCTCATTTGACTTTTGATCCATATCCAGTATCTAGAGAAAACTCTACTATTGATTTTGATTATCGTGTAAATTCATAATAAACTTTTTTGTCTTTTGTGTGTTTTTCATTGTGGACTCCTTTTAAAGATAAAATATAAATATTCATTCGATGTGTGAAAATTTGTATTTTTCTAATGCCTCTTAAAAAGAAAGGGATATATAGAGATTTGATGCTTTGTGTATCCAGACATAAGTTAGTGATTTATGTTTAGATAATAGGGATAGTATCCCTATTATCTTATATTTGTTTAACCCCCCCCCCATAATTACATATTATATTAGTGAGTAAAAGAAATTTACTCGAGCAAAACTAACTAAAATACCTGAGTAGGAGAAATGAAAGGGTTACTACAGAGAAGTAGTCTACTATGCTATAGGGATAAAAACACAGGAGAACAAATTATGAGATTTGCTGTAAATGGAAAATGGGTATTTAATTCAAATTCTACAGTTTCTGACAAAATTAGAAACAAGTTGGCTTGCCTTTGGTCATCTTTAAAAGGTTCTAAAATTAAAGACAGCGACGAAAGTCCTGCCAAAATTTTCGGTGAGTTCGTAGCCAACAGTGAAATCTGTTGGGAAGCCAGCTGTGAACTCAATATTGAAGATTTCATGGCTATCCAGAAGGAAGCCAGAGAAAATGATGACCACATTTTGGAGTGGTACAAAAAGTTTGGAAAATCTTTGGTAGCTGGGACAAAAGTAATTGTAAACGAAGCCAAAGAAATTGTGCCTGAAGTTCAGAATATTCTTCATGATCTCGAAATGCAGACAATCGAAGATCAAGCTGAAGAACGCAAAAGACGTTCCGAATTGAAGAAGGCTGAAGAACAACAGTAGTCCAAACTAAAAAAAAGGAGAAGATGACAGAAATGTCTCTTCTTCTTTTTTTTTCTTTAAATTGACAAACCTATATATTCTATTATGAAAGGATGTTAAATATATGATTGGAAAGCAATTAGATATAACTACATATAGAAAATTATCTTGGGATCAAGTAAAAGATGAAATAGAAATACTTAAAGATTATAATAATATTACAAGAAGTAAATTATCACAGTTATTTTCAAACCAAATGGATGGAGAAGAATCAGGAGAAATTAAAGTAAAGAAAGCTAAATATTATTGTACAGATTACTTTGATTTACCTGCAAATGTGTTACCAAATCAACCAAAAATAGTAAAAGATACAACTTTTGGTATATTTATATTCAATTCTTTATGTATAGCATTTCCATTCAAAGAAAAAATTCCGTATATGAATGTTGAAATGGATGCTAAAAATTTTGGAAAATTGAATAAAGCTATAGGTCATATGCTAATGAATAAACAAATCACAGTAGATGAATTTGGTTTATTCACAGATACTACCTGTTGGTTAGGTTATCAAACAGAATTATTTATGCCTGGTGCATCTTTAGGAACAATTGTTCCTAATGAACGTGTATTATCTGAAAAGAAACGCTTATTAAAAGAACATCCAGAATTCACTGATGGTAAATCTGTAGATGCTACAACAGCAGCGAAATATATTGATGAAATAGAAAAACCATTATTAAAAATCGCTAAAGAAGAGTTAGCTAAAGATCCAAGTGGAAGATTGTATAATCTTAAGAAACCTGGTGTAGGTAATAACTATAAAAATAGTAATATTACAAATGGTCCATTACCAGATATGATGAATCAAGGTAATTATATTGTAGTAGATAACTCATTCACTGATGGAACAGATAGAAAATCTTATGCTACATTAGCTAACAAAGCTCTATTTGCATCATATTCTCGTGGTGTTGCTACACAACGTGGCGGAACTTATGCTAAATACATAAGTATAATGATGCAATCTGTTAGAGCTGGAGAACCTGGATCAAATTGTGGTTCTCAATCATATGTTAATTTTGAAGTTACCAATGATAATAAATCGACAATTGAGTTCTGTTTTGCGTTAATTGGTGGTAAATTAGTAGAATTAACAGAAGAAATTTTAACTGAATTAGTCGGAAAAACTATCAAACTACGATCACCAATATTCTGTAAAGACAAAAAATGTATATGTAATATTTGTCTTGGAAACAAACCTTATAAAATGGGTATTAGAAATATTGGTATGGTTGCTAATATTCCTGCTGATAAAGTTAAAAATGCTTCTATGAAACGTATGCATAACATGGCTATGGATACGATTACACCATCAGTAACAGATTTTTTCAATTTTGAGTATTAATTTATATAAGAAAGGGATTTAATATCCCTTTCTTTATGTTTACATTTTTAGATGAAAATTTACATAGATATATATTATACTATTGGATTTAAGGGGTATTTGTAATGGAAAATGTATATTTTTGGATCACTTTTATATTAGGTAATATTACATTATTCATATTAATGCTATTTATTGTAAGATTAATTGCAAATAAAATCATTATGCTTATAACTCGTAGAAGCTTTCTAAAAGCTCTACAAAAGAATCAATTTATTCAAAAATCATTTGAACCTAGGACAGAAGAAGAAAAAAATTCTGAAGGTTCAGCGAAAAAGATGACTATGGATTTTAAAACAATGAAAGTCACAGAAACATATATAAAAGAAGGAGATAAAAATAATGAAACTTCAAAAGAATGACATTATTAGAGTTTCATGGAAATCTGATAGTTATGTGACAATTGTAACTACACATAATACAATTAAATGTATAAATCCAGATAAAAATGGAGTATGTGTTAAAAGAAAGATTATTTGTGTAAAGAATAATGGAGGTTTCTAAGCATCATGGCAAAAGAAAATAATAAACATGTTTATGGATTTGAAGTTCCTGAAGGATTTGTTGAAGATCATAATAACTCTGAATTGTATAAAACAATTAGAGATAATAAAAAGATTTATGCATTAACTACATTTGCTCGTGCTGTACCATATTATAAAGATGGTTTGATTGAAGCATATAGACGAAGTTTGTATGATTTGATTGATAAGAAAGTTAGAAATAGTTCTAAAACTATTAAATCTGCATCTATTGTAGGTGATATCATTGGACGTTTTCACCCACATGGAGACCAATCAGCATATCAAAGTATAGTTACACTTAGTCAACCTTGGACAAATAATAATCCATTGATTCATGGACAAGGTAACTGGGGTAACGTTCTTGGTAATCCTGCAGCGCATTATCGTTATACTGAATGTAAAACTTCAGAGTTTTTTGATGATGTTTGTGAAGATATTAAACGTGAATATGTAGATTTTATTCCTAATTTTGATGGAAGTACTGTTGAAATTAGTTATATTCCATTTAAAATACCAGTAGTACTTATTAATGGTACATATGGAATTGCTGATTCATATATGACATCAATTCTTCCTCACAATTTGTCAGATGTTGTTGATATTTGTGAAAAATACATTAATAATAAGAATATTAAGAACGAAATCTTAGTAGATGGATTCTTTCCAGATTTTCCTAATTATGGCATTATACTTAACAAATCTGAAATTGAATATGGTTATAAGTTTAATAAACCTATCAATGTTAAAATGAAAGCAACTATCGAAGTTGATAGAAATGCTAATAAAATTACTATTAAAGATCTTCCATATAACGTAACAGAAGCAGATGTTTCTAACATATTGTCAGCACAAAATCAGAAACAACATGCAGTATTAAGTAAAGTTTACAATTTGATCGATATTAAAATGAATCGAAATGGTGAACTTCATGTCGAATATGATGTAGTGTTTGATAAAAATAGTAATATTCTAGAAATTGCTAGAGATCTTGAAAAGATTTGTTTAAGTAAAACTATTCCTGTAAGTAATATTATGTTTGATGGGGAATATGTAAAGAAAGTATCAATAAGAGATATTGTTGAATATTGGTATAATACAATTTATACAACAAAGCTTCGAAAAATAGGATATTATCAAACAAATCTTAAAACTCAGAATCATATTATTGAAGGTAGATTAAAGATTTATGACCATATTGATGAAATTATAGCTTTTGCTAAAACTTCTAAATCTGATAAATCTTTTATGAATTTCTTGATTTCTAAATATGATTTGACTGATATTCAAGCAAATGCAATAATTAATACAAAACTTTCTCAATTGAAAAGTTCATCTAAGGAAGAACTTATTCAACAAATGGAAGATAATCAAAAGAAAATTGATGACCTAGATAATGATGCTATGCATATTGATGACGCTATTGTTTCAGATCTAGAATTTTTGAGAAAGAAATATGGAAGACCTAGAAGAACAATTTTGTCTGATGGGGACAATGATCCTAGCGAAGTATTAACTTCCATTCCAATGTCAAATGGTGCTATTCTTTGGACACATAATCAATATGCAGTATTTGATATTCAGAATATTGTTAATGGTAAAACATTGACTAATGGTATTAAAACTTGTAAAGTTGATGGTAAAAATACTAGAGATATCATTGGATGTCATAATGTTACTGAAGATCTTACTGGAATATTGGTATTTTATACAGATGGAACAGCAAAACGTATTCCTGTATCAGAAATTACATGTATAAATAACTGGATTTCTTTAGGAGATGAACCAATAATATCATCAATAGTTCCAATATGTAAAGATGATGATAAGTATATTGTAGTTTCTGAAAACAACAAGATTAAGAAAATTAAGATAGATAATTTTGGAAATCAGAGAGTTTCTGTAGGTAAGATTAAACTTGCTCAGAGATATGATGAAACTAAAGATTGTTGTTTATTTACATTTGGATCCGGTAAATACCATTTGATTTCATCTGATGATATTCCTGAATTAAGTAGATCTGCAGCTGGAGTAATGTTCAACGTTCCTGATTCAGAACCAATATCTATGATACAGATTGAAAGATTTGGAGATGATATGGGTATTTGTTCTATAGTTGACTCTGATGGATATTCTTACATCATGAAAATTGAACAAGAAATGCTAGAAGAAACAAATCGTGTCAATAAACCAAAGAAATTGTATAATTTTGATGATAATTTCTCAGTAACTAATATCAATTCTATACATTTTAAAGATAAAAATAGTAAATGTGTATTTGTAGGTAAAGCTTCTAGTACACAATTATCTATAACAAATCTTAAAAGTGCAGATTTGACAAAAATTCCAAAAAAGATGTCTGTATTACCTATAGGCATTGTGATTTATACAATCTAAATTAAATGAGTGGGTTAAAATCCCACTCATTTTTTATTTTCCGAATTATAATAATAATGTACCATAAAACTTTCTTGATTTATATATCATAATAATAGTTAAATACTCAAAAATAAATACTTTGGAGGGCAAAATATATGAAATTTGATTTTGGATCAAATCGAAGCTCATTTGGAAAAAACATTAAAGATATCCCAGGTTTTTATACAGCTAATAGATTCATAATTCTTTCATCAGTGACTTCTGATACTAAACCTGATATAATGGATTTGATATTTGGTTTGTTACCTGGAGGTACAGATTTTATATCAGGTAATGCAAAAAAGACTAGAGTTCTAGTTATAAACCGGTCAGAAGTTTATGGAACATATCATTCAGCATCTAAAGATTCAAGAACTAGAAATGTATTTATTCACCATGGTATAGCAGATTGTGATATCAATTCTATTCAAGGAGATACTCCAATAGTATTCCATGATGTTGACTATAATATTATTAGTGATCAACCAGATGCAAAAATGCGTGGAAGAAGAAATGGAATGTCATATAATGGATTAAAAGAAACTGATGTTTCATATGATTCATTTGATATTGGTGTATTCAGGGATGGAACTGATTATCAAAAGATATTGATACCTAATCCAGAATTTTACGAAGAAAAAGATATGGTTCTTTTAGGAGATATCGAAGAAGATTATGCTGATAGTATCAGTATTTCTAAAGAAAATAAGTATAATATGCCTTCAGACAAATACTTAGAAGGATTATTTCACTCTACATTGAATAATCTTATTGATAGTAATACAAAAGTTTATAAACTCAATATCAAAATTGATAATTTGTGTTCATCAATTATGTCAGCAGTAGAAATCGAACGATTCAATGATATGATAAATGACATGGTTGCTCAAGCTAAATGGAGTCTTGAAAAATGTGGTTTCAGTGGAGGCGAAATCATTTTTGATGGTGAGAATGGATTTAATATTTCTAAGTTAAATTCATATATGAATATGGATAAAAATGAAAAACGTTTCAACTATTATATGCTTTGCAATAATCTTGATGAAATGAACTCAGTAACATTTGAAAATGTTATGAGAGAAAATAATATTTCAGTCATTATGACTCTTTCGTATTCAAACGTTCACGTATCTATTATAGATAAAAAATATATTAGTAATCCTATTGGTATTACTAAAACTGATTCAGATGTACATTATCTTAGTGACACATTGAAATTGACCTATGCTTCACCTACTGAGTATTGTTTTGCTTAATTATATATAATATTTTAGGAGGTATAGTATGAAATTAGATGTTTGGTCAAAACCATCGAAATATATGTCTGAAAGAGGATATGAATATGAAGATGCGGGATTGATAGAAACACATAGATTTATATATCTATTCTTTGATCAAAATGCATTAGATAATCATGAAAGTAAAAATATTATAAATGGTCAACGAATATATGGTAAAGCAATTCAAATAAACTTATCAGTTTCTCATGGTGGATCTGACAATATTGATCTTCCTCCTTGGATTAGAGGTACAGATAATTCTACATATATCACATGTGGAATGTATATTTATGACACAATATTTGAAACTGATATTACAAATATTTATTCTGCGCGATTTATATTGAATGAATCATTGATTTCTAGTACAACAAATGACTACAATATAAAGAAAGCCATGTTAAATGGAACTAATATTTATTCAAAAGATATTCGTGATAAACCAGAGAAAAAAGCAATAATATCTGCAAGTATTTATGAATTTGCACCAAGTGTTCCCGATCCAATGTATTATACAGTAAGACATCAAGAAGCTGTAGAAGATGACATGTATTGTTTAACTAGTATAGATACAGTAGTTGAACACGAAGGTAAAGATTTGTATGATACGGACACAAGAGTTTCTGTAATGAACATGAGTCTCATATCTACACTTGAACCAAAAATGAAACAAAGAATCTATGATTTACAATCTCAAATAAATAAAAGTGATCGTAGAATCAAAATGTATAATTCAGTTGATTTATCTGATGAATTATTGTATCAAGATTTCGAATCAATGCAAAATGGATTTACATATATTTATGATACTAACGCTGGTACAAATATTGTAAAAACTTCTAAAAGTTTTATGCCATTTGCTAAATATCAATTTAATGATAAATTACAATATGATCTTGAAAGAACTTTGATAGCTATTAAAAATCATGCTAAATGTATTGAAAAAGAATTTGGTCCAGTTAGAATACATTTTACACCATTGTACTTTGGTGATAAAGCTGATGTGTATTTTAAAGATTGGAAACCAGAAAATCAACCAATTATAGCAAATAAATATGATGTAGATAATGGTTTTAAAGTTCAAAATAATATAAACACTCAATTAGTTGATTGTAATGAAGACTACGAGGAGTAAAACTAATGTATAGAACAAAAATTTACAATAAACTTTATAATGATTTGTTGATACCTATTTTGACATTTTTGGGTTTACATGTCAAAGAAGATAAATTAGGAAATATGTGTATTCAATGGATCGGTGAATTCAAAAAGAATGAAAAGGGAGAAATGGAACCAACGTATCTCACAAATCCATATAATGACAATAAAAAATACATTCTAATTAATTCACAAGAAGGGTTTATAAAATTCAAATCATTGAAAGGAGAAATGGATTATTTTAATCCATTCATTAGATACAAAAATGCATTGTCATTATTATTGATGTGTGTTCCAAGTGTTTATGGAATGATTTATGATTCTTCAGATGATGATCTAGCATCATTGATCGTAGATGATGATATTAATTCGGATACAGAAGATATGTTTAAGAAAATAAGTATAAAACAATATCCTGTATATAAAGATGAATTAGATGTACCTTGGTATAAATATTCTATTGAAATGGTTAATCCGAATAATCATGATGTGATTGATGAAGTTTCAGCAATTGCAAAAACAAAAATTGTAGCAATAATCATGCTTATTTGTAAGATTATGGATCTTTTTGAAGAAACTCCTAGTATCATTTCATCAGGTTTCGAAGGACGTTTCGATGATTTCCAATTATACTTAGAAGAAATGTTGGAAAAATATCTTAAAGAACGTGAATTGAATCGTAAAGATCTTAAGAAAATTAAAGTTGAAACTATGGATGATGTGGATCTTAGTGGAACAGATACTGAAGATGATATTTATGCTAATGGTGATGTTGAAACTATTCTCAATTCTTCAGATAATAATGAAACATTTGAAGAAAATGAAAGATCTAAAGTTATATCATTGTCTGATGAATATAAGGATTTGATTCCTATATGTCTCAAAGAAACAGACGATGATGCAATGGCTCTAGATTACTTTTAATATAAAAAAGGGTGGCAAAAACCACCCTTTTTCTTTTTTTTAACAAAAATATATAACAAATACACATTTATTAATAATTTTTTATTTACTAGGATGTGACATATCTATGAATAATGAACAACTTTGTACAAAAACCATAAGTAGTGATATTTTACTAGCTATGGTTGATATGCTTAAAGATAATGGCTGGATTGTTATAGGTATATTAATAGTTGCAGTGATCATAATTATCAATTTGAATAAATTGATAACAAGTGTTTTCAATTTCATTTATAATCGAATATTCAAAGACAGTGAATATATAGAATTTGGTAAATTGAAAATAAAGAATAAAAATAAAATTCAACAAATTTCTCCAAGAATAATAGATCAGAAAACATTTGTTAATATGATAGATGTTTTGTTAAGTAATGAAATTGAAAATATTATTACTAAAACTATTGAAATTACCAATTCTATTCATATGATAGAACGAAATTTTGAAACTACGGTAACTAATATTTTCAAAACAAATTTCGCAGCAATTAGAAATGTGTATCATAAAGAATTGATAAAATATATTTGTGATAAAACTAAATTTGCTATAGATAGAATACATACTACCAGAGAGTATTTTTTTATCGACGAACTTCTTAATGAAACAGAACGAAATTGGTTAGAAACATCACAAGATATTACTACTAGAAATGGATTTATAGATATTTCTCAAAATCCCACTAAAGCTAAGAGTTATATCGATGAATTAAATGATTGTATAACTAGATCAATTAATATGCGTCGTTTGGAATGTACAGTCTTGACTATGGAAGACTTGAATAAAATTATAAATGAAGTTTCAACTGATGTATATAGTGATTTGGAACAAATGTTTGTTCGTATAGGAAATCTAAAACGAATAATGATTGAAAAACGTGATGAAAAAATGAATAAAATAAACATTGATATTAAAGGATCGGTTTCACAAGTTATAGCTGATGTTGAGAATAAGTTCATTAATGGAAATGTAACAACGGGCACAGATTCACAAACATCTGAATAATAAATTTTTAGTAATGTGATGGGAACATATGTTCCCATCCATTATATTATCAAAAATCGACATGAGTATATAATTTGATAGGAGGTTAACCACTATGAGTGAAGATTTTATGAAAAATGCATTCACAGAGTTTGAAAATGTTATCGCTGAAGCTAGTGATAATAAAGGTGGTTTTCTAGGCAAACTACAAGATAAAGTAGCATCAATAGCAAATAGTGCAATATTAAAAAATCCTATGGATCTTCTAAATAATGGTTTATCATCATTAAAAAATGCTGTTGCTGAAAAACTAGCATTAGGTTCAAATAATGTATTTACAGATAATCCATTACAAATTGCAGCAAATTCTTTATTGACTACTGGTAAAGATATGCTATCAGATATGTTGTCTGATGCTACTAAAAATTTAAAAAATGCAGCTATTACATATACTGGAAATATAGTTTCTGATTTTGTAGAAAATTTATCTAGTACATTATTTATTCCAGATAAGGTATTTGTTACAACTATAAAAGGTATGTACTTTGGTGCCAATGCAGACTTGGCGTATAATAATCATTATATTCGTAAATCAGCATTAAAGAATGACTGGGATTTAACATTAGCATTTATCGATGAACAATATGGAATAAATTATAGTGTAAATTATACAAATTTAAAAAGTGATGTGTACACTTGTGCTAGAAATTCATGTTGTAAAAACTTATTGTACATATACGGTAAACTATATGAATGGTATACTAAAATTAAAAGTGATATTAAAATTTCTGAAGATAAAATAAAAGTTTTTGAATCAATTGGCAATAATAAAAGTGATAGTTATGCAGCAGAACAGAAACTTTTAGACTCATATAATAAATATGAATCAACTATTAGAAATTTGATGGTTGAAGGTGTATATGAGTTGATAATTAATAGTTATACTAGCGTAAATGCTGCAAATTTGAAAGAATTCTTTACAAAATATCCAGATGTACTTAAACCAAAATATTATGGTACAACTGATGATAAATATAATCAAAGATATTTGATAACAGCTTCAAATTGTGAAGCGATGATGCCACCATTTGAACAACATGATACTAATCTTGCTGATATGTATGTTAGTGAAATGCAGAAATTCGAAAATGTTAAACTAGAATCTCAAGCAGCTCGTATAGCTGCTACTAATGAAGCTGAAGGAGATATGGTCGAAATAATTAAGAAAACTGATGGATATTGTGGTGTTTTTTCTGATGCTCAAGTTTATAAAATGCAATGTAATCAAAAAATTAAAGAAAAAATTTCTTCATTTAGACAAAAAACATTGGAACGCCAAGCATCTAGTACTTCATCATTATATAAATCAGCTACTACAAAAGGATCTGGAGGG
>Ga0326511_10003579_pt1 | contig 12506 bp, 16 predicted proteins | sample 0_2496_0518_D_FD_203701 | JGI IMG/M metagenome (GOLD analysis project Ga0326511, IMG submission 203701) | Bovine rumen microbial communities from UC Davis, California, United States - 0_2496_0518 | ecosystem: Host-associated > Mammals > Digestive system > Stomach > Rumen | place: USA...
TTTATACTTGACTAACCACAGTTAGACACGACTAACAACAGTTAGATGAGACTAACTCACATACAAAATATATAACGGACATTCATCCATGGTGAACATCCGTTATATTTATATAACTATGATATGTTTGGGCATACTTGGATTGGATATTGTCCTGCAATTAAATCAATGTTAATTAAAACAACACTACCAAAAACATATCCAACATCATATGAAGCTAAATCACTCGAATAATATCTAAATAATTTTGCTGATGCGTCAACTGTTAATTGATTATTAGAAACGGCTTGAGAATTTGAATTAAAAACCCTTGATATTGGATTTGTTGTTAAATTATTTAATACACTTTTCACATGCTCATTTTCAATATCATTAAAAGCCATAGTTTGATTAATATATAATCCATTGAAAGATAATATACTAATCCCATTGAATACATTTTCATATAGTCTAAGTTTATCATCATTAGAGGAATACATATTGCAATTTACGGGAACATTAACAACAACATTATTATACACACGACCTTCACTTGGTGTATATGTTCCGTTCATCGTGGCATTCAATGTTATTTCTTCCTTCATTGGTACATCAATAATAACAGGGGCGTAACCGTCTACACCTTCAGGTGGGTTAAATGTTCCATTACTTGCAAACACTCTTTCTTGAATATTCGGTTCTTGTGATGGTACATTTACAACAACAGGGTTAAAACCATCAATACCACTTGGCACATTATATGTACCATTTTCAGTAATTGTTTTGGATTGAATAACGGGTTGTTTACCGCCAATAGATTTTATACTACCTTCAAGAAATTCTTGTATCATTCCACTTAATTCAGGCATATTATTTACCACCTTTCTTATTATTTATCTCATCTAAAATAGTCTCAATCTTAGTTAATGTTTCAACTAGCTTATTATTCCATTTATAATCACGGAAAATGAAATAAGCAATAATTACAACTGATGTACTTGAATTAATTATGAGATTAACAATATCATTCATTATATCACCCCCTCAATTGCGTATGATACCTGATTTGCACACATGCGAACAATCCATTTCCACAAATCCATTAATTCATCCATGTATAATTCTCTATTATCTTTTATTAATTCACTCGATTTTGTAACTCCGATATTACCCTGCCGTATCTGCATAAATAAATCAGTATCTTTCAAGTTTCTTGTTTCTGTATTCTTTGAATTATATTCAATCTTATCTTTTACATCATTATATGTAGTTTTATCTTTTCTGTTCGTAAATTCTAATTCATCTTTTAAATTATGGTATGTATCAATTTCTTTTCTTTCATGCCCTGTTTCTGTTGAAAATCCTTTTTCATTCTTTTCAGCAAGTTTCCAATTTGTTTGGTCGTCAAATGTCATTGTTGATTTAACATCAATTTCAGCACCCTGAAATTCTTTATCATTTGAACCATTTCTTGTGTTGGTTTCTTTTCCAAACTTTTCAAATTCTTCATTTCCTGATTTTGTTGTTGAATCGTCACCACTTTTATCATTTATATTTGTACCCGTGTGATTAGTTTCTCTAATTTCTCCAACAACACCGTCAACATTCCATAATGGATTAAATTCTGCAATATAACCACCATATAATCCATCAATTAACCTTTTCTTTGTTCTAAGCCATATAACAAAAGCTCTTTTGATGTTAGCAATATTAGTTTCATCATCATCAGATGAATATCTGTTATTGATAAAAATAAATCTATCTGCAAAGTAAAGCCATAAAATATCATCAAAATTTGATTTTAATTCATCCCACCATTCAGCACTTGAAACTAATTCTCCAACTTCAACATCAGATGGACACATTGAACCCTTATTTAGATAATATTGAATCGTTTCTGTTCTCATTATTATAAACCCCCTTTACATTAAATTTATCATTTAGTTTAACAGTAATATTTGTACCAAACATATTATTGACCTTTTCAAGACCATCTTTTCTTGATTTTAACATATCATCTGTTGATATTAATAACATTTGATCGTTGGATTCTATTTCTTCTTCATTAACCTGTGCTTTTTTAGGGTTATTCATTCTAACACCTAAATCACGATAAAATTGTTCTAAGATTTTATCCCTTGCAATCAACCAATCATTCACACCATCATTGATTGATGTCCTGTTTATATCAACATTCCTAAAGTTTTCAATAATAGATGAATCTGTTACGATTGCCCGTTTACCAAAAACTAAATTTTTAAAGAATTGAACAAGTGATTGTTTTGTTGCATCATCATTCGCAACAGGTATTGAAACAAGCCTTGCATTAACTGTATATATATTGATTGTACTTTCAATATCTGAAAGTTGTCTTGAATACCTTGCAATAAATGTGTTTAATCCTGAATCTGCTTTAATATAAAGTATTGAATCTTTTAAAGATGAATTATAAACCACTTCACAATCAATACCAATTTTTAATTCTTTAGAATCATTAATTACAGGATTAGCAAAAACGCATGATGTAGGGTTATAATATTTATCGTAACCATAAATTTGTGTATGTGGTACAAATATTTCACCATTTTTTAGCGGTACAAAAGTTGCATGTCCTGAAAGAATAAGATTTATTTCAATGTCACGCTTTTCAATTCCTTTTGGTAGATTTTCATATTCAAACATATCTAATAATATATTGAACAATTTGAAATACCAATATTCAAACCCTGTTTGTACATTTGTTACATCATACGCATTTTTTATAAAATGATTGATTCTTGATAATTGCATCATATCCATACGCCTCCTGTTAATAATTCTTTAATTTCATTTGCTTCATCATCTGAACAATGAATAGTATTGGTCCATATTGTAGTATCATCAACTTTAATAAAACCTTTACAATTTTTTAGTTTCACAAGTTTATTTGATGGATATCCGTACATAGTTTCATAATTATAATCTTTGTTCATATTTGGTTCAGATATTGAAGGTTTTTCAAGTATAATATATGGTTTCTGTATTCCCATATATCCAAAGTTTGTACCGATTGACCCTGAATGCTGTACATTTACTTTTTGCGCCATTACTGATTCAGCCATTCCAGCAACCGCTGAAGGGCTTGGAGCAATTATCCCCCCTGCTATTCCCAATACTGATTGATATGTATTTCTCCAATCAGTTGCGGTTAATGATAATGGAAGATAAATATTTCCATTATATTGATACATAAAACTATTCATATTGCCATAGTATGAATCATATTGCGCCCTTTCAGGCTTAACAAAGGCAACACACATTCCCGACATTAAATCAACTCTATAGCGTAATAATATATCACAACCTCCATATTTTGATGAAATCATAAATTCATCCGCATTCAAATCATATAAACCACAATAAGGGATGTATATTTTTAATTTGGTATAATTAGCATAATCAAGCGCATTCCCCCAATATTCAGTAATTTTTTTATCAAGGCGATAATCAAATTGTAGAAATGCATTTGATGTATATTCAGATGAAACACCTGTATTTACTCCACCAAATGTGATTGATGATGTACCTGATGATGGTATGCCTGTTAATCTGCACACGCCAAGATTTTCAACATAGTCTAAAGGATTTGACCACATTTTCTTTAATTGTTCTATTGCTGATTGTGATATATCTGAAAAAATGTACTTATTAAAATCTGTCATTTGCTGTTGTGTTGGGATATAAATTCTTGATATTCCTGTTTGTAAGAAATTACTTGAAGGAGCATCACCTGTATCAACATCATCACCTAAACCGTCTTTATCACCATCACCACCACCCGGATTACTTGAATCTCCATTTGGATTATCATCTGAAACAGTAACCGCATCAGATTCTTCAATTGGAACATAATGCCCAACTAATTCACCATTTTCAACATCAATTCCAAGAAACCATTCAATGTTGGGAATTATTCGGCTTTGTTTCCATCTCTTCCATGGATGAGGATTTGAATTTGCTAAATTATCTGTAGTATATTCATAGAGATAATGCATTTTCCAATCGGATACGGATGTAGATGATTCAATCCATTGATTTTGATTCCATATATCAAGCCATTCGTAATCATCACCGATATATCTGTTTAGTGACCTACAATCAACACAACGAATTTTTAATTGTGAATTATAAACATGATTAACAGGACCATTTTCATCAGTATCATTTGCATTGAACAAAAATAATTCATTATCAACAATGGGCAAATTTTCATCATCATTAACATGGCATCTAAAAGGTATAACAATACCGCCTGAATAATATGTGTACCAACTCCCTTGTATCATATCATCAATATGATATAATCCATAGAAGTTATGAAAATGGCATTCACCACTATTCGGAGCAGACCACATAAAACAACCGCCTGTTTCAAGTGAACCCCATAACCAATATTGATTTTGTAATATTTCAGCAACTCCATCAAGTGTTGTATTTGCTTCATCAAATGTTTCAAAAGTTTGACCAAGAACTGCAATTGCATTTGGTAATTCAGATGAATAATTTTCTTCAAGTGTCTTTTTAAATCTATTAACATTGATTGATGTTGGGTGCACTGTTTCAATTGGTGACAATCCCGACAATCCCCAAAATTCAGTTACAAATCCAAGATTTATAGATTGCCCATTATTAAAATTTAAGTTTCTTATACTTGTTGCCATTTCATCACCCCTTATACTGAACCACTACAAACCATTACTAATTGTTCTTTATTTTCATCAAAGTAAACATTGCCTTGCGGTTTAAAATTGATTGTCTTGAAAAGTGAATAATTATACATTTTTAATTTATCATCATTTAGATACATATTAGACATATCACGATTTCCACGATTTAATACAACATTTTCATCTAATATATCTTTACTAAAGGACATTAAAACATCAACATGACATTCAACAATAACTCTTCCATGCTCCAATGTATGATTATTGATATAGTAATATCTTCCAAAATCCTTTAAAAATAAATAGTTAGCCTGTAAAACATTTGATTCTGTTGAAAATATTAATCGTGGATTTACAATTGAAGTTGGTTCAATAAATTCAACTTGTAACCATTCAGCACTTGATTCATGTGGTTGAATCTGTTCTATATCTTTATTTATATATCTTTTATCTGATTTATTAAAATATAATTTTGCATCCATAATATTATCCTTTCTATAGAATTTTGACCGACTATGAATAACTACATAAACACAGTCGGTCAATTTTCTTAGAGTTTATTATATTTTATCCATCATAGATGGGAGCTAAGGAGCTTATTATTCGCCTTCTGTTTTATCCGCAATAATGAAAACAATTCCATTTTCACTGAGATCGTTTAGCCAATTCTTAGAAAAAGACATAGCCACATTTGTATATGCGTCAATTTCATTTCTAAATGCACCTGTTCTTTCACGATTTATTGATACTGCGATTGCCTGTCTATCTGCAAGAACACCAATTACGCCACTCTGATTAACAGGTGTTTTTGTTTCTTTTCCTTCTTCAGATGATGGAATAACATTAATTGATGTATTTGTTTCAAATGTGTTTATATTACCCTGTGAATCGTAATTGCTCTGCCAATATCCTACTTCTGTATAATTAGGAAGAGAAACTAAATCATCATGAAATGTATCTGCCTGAAGATATGTTTCTTCTGCTGAAACAAATGAAGTGTTAAAAAGTACATGCATATTATCTCTAGTTGTTGCTCTAACAACCTTTGTAACTCCGCCGCTTCCATCAGCAACACCTGTATTATAAAGCACAGATGGTTCAGCAAGATATTTAATATATTTTCTAATAACATTTGATGCATATTTAAGGAAATCTTCATTTCTCAAAGCCTGTGCAACTGTTATTTCATTTCCCTGTCCAACCTGTGAATTATAATCTGCAAGAAGATTAATAACACCATTTCCAACTTTAATTTTTTCTGCAATGAAATTATTAACTGCGGTTCTTGACATATTATTTAACGACATAGTCATTGAATCTGCCATTGCTTTAATAATAGCATCAATAAAGTTGCCCATTGCTGTTTCACTTGTAAAAGCGGAGAAAAATAAGTTGTCGGGAATTGTTCGCTGAAATCGTGCAGTTGATACCCCGTTAAAATAGCTAACTACTATTTCACATTTATGCACATCTGCGAATGTCGGATTGAAATTTGAATTTGAAATATTATATTCAGCTTCTTCAATAGCTTCAAAAGGATTGACGCTTATCTTTTGAAGAACCGCCCCAAAACTAAATGAATCCATAAAGAGTGATGGGAAATCCAATTCAACATCAAGTGTTCTTACAACTGTTTTTCCAATTCTATCAACCAACTTGTTAAGGAATTTATCCATATTATCTGTTGAGGACATAACAATTTCACCAAGTGCAATAACACCCGATAAATCATGAACATCAATGGATTCTTCACCCCATAACTGTTTGTTAATGTCATTTACTAAACTATAAATCTGATTAACTTTCATATTTTTTATTCCTTTCTAAAAATTTATTTTTTGTACCCATAGTGTTTTTAGTGGTTAAATCCACTTAACATAAGTATAATATGACTAACTCAAAAAGTCAATAAAAAAGGTGTACTTTTTATCGTACACCCTTTTTATATCATTTGTCAAATTTATGATTTAATGATTGCAAATCATCTTCAATGAATCCACTTGAAACAGGCTTTAAAAATAAATTCCTTTCTTCCATTCTTCTTCTAACTAATCCGGCAAGAACAATTCCACCACCTTTGTTATATTCCATTATTTTATCTGATATTTCCAATTTGTTTCTTCTTCCATAATTTGTTAGTTGCCATATTGAACCAACATTAAAAGCAAATGAAACTAAAGCTGAAAATTCATTGATATTGAAGTTATAATTATATTTTTCATTCACTTCATTAACATGTTTTTCAAATGCTTTTAAATCTAACATCAAAAGTGTTTCTGCTTCATCTTTTGTTATGGTGTCTCCAAGTCGCACATTTTTTGTATGTCCATATCCTATTGTGGGATCGCCTGAAGGACATAAATATGCAGTTGTTCGCAGTCCTTCAAATGATTTAATTATTCGCAATCCTTCTTTATTTATCTTCAATTTCTTCACCCCTTCTTGTTATGTAATTTAAAATTGTTTCAAATGCTCTACCAAGATTGTATCTTAAATAATATTCTTGCTTATACTCACTTACAGGAAGAATATAAGCGACTCCATTTTTACCCTTTTTTGTATTTACAACTTCAATAGTAATTTTATATTTCATATTATTCATCTCCTTTTTGCTTCATTCTTTCTTCAATTATTTTATCGAAAAAATCAGTTTCAACCCATGAACCGCATTTATTTGCCCAGTGAAACATATAATCATATGATTCACCCGTTATAGATATGTGAAGATATTCAAATAAACCGCATATAATTTCAGGAATATCATTTTCCATCATTTCATCTGAAAACATAATATCCGGATTTCTAAAAATTTTTTCTATTAAATAACTTTTTATTTCATTCAATTTTTGTTCATTAATCTTCATATTCTCACCACCTTTATAAATAATCGCTAATTATATTATTAAATTCTGTTCCTGTTAAATTATCAGCAAAACACACTTTTTGTTTCCTGAATAATGAAAAAATCATTTTTTCTTTATCATTAATTGATTCTTTTAGTGTTCTTGAATAATATGGTGACGGATTAAACAAGTTAGAAATAACTCTTGTTTTTTCTTTTATTTCTGATGTTTTCGGTTCAACATACCAAACATATATTGATGCATCTTCTCTATCCCTTAACAATTTACATAAATACATAAAATCATTATGTTGTATTACAAATTGATAAACTATTGAATAATCTTTTAAATGTTTCGGTAAATGGGGTTGTTCTGATACTTCATAACTACCTTTTGTAATTGATTTTGCTGAATTACCAAAAAACATTCCTGTATTGATATTTAATGAATCAGTTAAATAAACTGCAAGTCTAGTATCATCACCATTATCATTTTTAAAAATGTATTTGTCTACTGTTCCGAGTTTCTGTTTTTTAATTCCGTTTAATTGCCATTCACGATAATAAACGCACATTCTTGAAATTGTGTTACCGATTAAAATAACCTTTCCTTTTCTGTTGTTCCTGAATACACTTGATACAAAGTTTTGTAAACGGTCACATTCATTGTATAAATACCTTCCATCTTTTGAAACGAATTCTTCCATAATGATATAATCAACATCAGCGTAAACAAGTGACTTTTGTCTTTCATCATTTGAAAGAGGTATGCAGTAACCAATCTTTTTTATATGCTTGTTTTTCTTCTTTTCATCATCATATTTTGATAACCATATATCTTTACGATAAACATCAATATTATCAAAATCATCACCTTCAATCATTGATACAACCGGAACATCACCAAAATATCGAGAACATAAATTGTCTTTTATGTCGAGATCGTACCGCCTTAAATAGATAAACTTTCTATCATTTTTTATACAATCCTTAATTACCATTGATTTTACACAATATGATTTTCCGTTACTTCTTTCACCAAGCAAAACTAAATAATCATTTTCATCAAGAATTTTTCTTACTTTTGATTCTTTAACATAGTTGATTTTCTTATTTGCCATTTCTTTATCATCTCACTTTCTTCAATCATTTTTAAATACATTTCATATTTTTCAGTTACCGACATATTATAAGTTGTTGGTTGCAAAACTATTGAATATTTCAAATCACATTCAACTTCATTTCCTTCATTATCAATATATCTAAATGGTTCTTGATTATCATTATAATAATGTGTAAGTTTACCCGATTCTTTATAACCCCATTTCATATTGACATTGAAATTTCTAATATCATTTTTTAATGCTTTAACACCTGATTTTCTTGATATTCCTGAAACTGTCAAATGTAATTCGTCATCCTTATCACGATAACAATATTTTTTAGCTCCAAGGGTGCAAAATTCAGTATATAATCCATCATCTTCAAAAAATCCTATAGGATGTTCTATTCCGTTTTTGTCTTTAGGTTTTAAATCATCCATAGATATTTCACCATCAAAAAAATCTATTAAATCCTGATACTTCTTTTCAATCTTTTTATTATAATCAACAAAAACTTTTTCATGGTTATTTCTAAACTTAATAGAATCAGTATCAAAATATATCGTGTCTTTATCCATTTCTTTTGATAGAATTATTTCAGCGATTGCCCTACGACTATAAGAAGTTATAAATACACCTACCGCATATTGGAATATAGTTGAATATGATTTTTTCATATCTTCTAACTTATCATTAATAAAATCAACATCCGATGCATCAGCTTTAATCCATTCATTATTTTCTGAATCAAAATCACTTGAATAATTTAATTGATTCGATACACTGCAGCCATATATACTATTTAACATGCTTTTCATTGTCCTGTAAACTTCTTCAATATGTCCATCATCTGATTTAATATTTTTTAGTTTTGTCTTATTTCCATAAAGTGATAAAACAAATTTGATTATTCGTTTATCTAAATATCTTTTGCGACTTCTCCAGGTATGCAGAAAAATTACATCACATTTATAGTTTCTAAGTATCAAATCTAAATCAACATCCGTGCAAAATAATTCAACATAGCCATTTCTTGCACTTGCAACCCTTCCATTATCCACAACAACATTATTGATATTATGTGATTTGATTGAATAAAATAATTTACTATATTGTAAGTAATGATTGTAAAATCTTGACTTTAAATTATATAAACGCACATGCATAATATGGCAAAAATGTGCACGATTATTATAATATGATTCATAACTACATTTTGTAAAATGGCTTGATGGATATTGTTCTAATACCATTGACGCCGGATATGATGAAGAAATATCTTTAGAATAAATATATCCATCTTCATCATATGTAAAAATTCTACCTGTATGTAATGCATTTGAATGTGTGTATCCACCTGAAAAGCATTGCATCAATATCAAATACATTTTAGCATTCGGTACTAACTTCCATTGTTTCTTGAAATAAAAATAATCTACTTCTTTTTTTAGTTGTTTGCGTACAATTGATGTATTAGTTAATGGAATTAATGCTATATGTTCATACTTATCACGGAAATATTTTATAATTTCTCTAAGACAAATTATATCATATTCACAATAACCAAGTGATTTTTCATCTAAGTGTGATTTATATGAATAATTAATATTATAATCCAAGTCACCAACTTTTTTATTAACATTGGTGTATTCTTTTGATGCGTTTTCAAGATTCATATTTGTAAGCATATAAGCACATCGAAAATATATATTCAATTCTTTCACATAAAATTGAATCGGTTTTCTTGTTGTTCTGCATATCATATTTTCAATGTGATAATTTTGAAAGATATTCAAAAGAAATTGAAATTCATATGAAAGGTTGAAAATATAAATCACCTTTGCAACTTTTTTATCACTGATTGTTTGAAATACCTGTTCTAAATCCATGAATTTTCTACCATAATATGTATCTTCATTTATTCCAAACATCCATATATATGGGGTTGCAACCTTAGAACATTCGTTATAATATTCAAGTGGCAATTCATAATCGAATGATTTATATTCACCATCAATCTTGAATAATGATGTAACTTCAATATCAAGTGTATAAATCGTATCTGATATTTTACGCATTTTTTTATTCTTATTTGATGTTATTGGTTTATATCCTTCATCTTTAATATCTTTAATATTATTTTGAAATTCTATCATTTCCAATTGGTTTCATCCTCTTCATAATTCCAAATAGCATTTAAAATTCGATTCGTCATTGCTTCATGTGTTGCGCCTGATGATTGATATTCAAATACAATCCATGCAACAACTTCATCCCATTGTAGTCCTGCTTTGTGTGATTCTGCTTGTAATTCCCTTATTTCATCTGAATCCAAAATTTCCCGTAATAATGCATCATTCATGGCGCGATCAATTGTGTTAATTGAAAGTACAATATCTTTTACATCTGCACCATAATAAACCGAATTTTCATTTTTTGAAATCTCTTCAAAAGTTTCAACGAATGCTCTCGATTCTCTACTCATTGCAAGTGCAATATCTAATAATTCATTTTCCTGTTCGGGTGTTAAAAATTTTTGAATTGTGAATTTTTGTGGATTTGCAACCTTTATATCATTATTATCATAAAAGGATTCAAGCATATCAATATATTTTGATGCTTCATCAGATATAACACCAAGTTTTTCCCAATCTCTAAAAGCCCTGTTTAATTCTGTAAATAATTGCCGTGTTTCTTTTCTAATCCTTCTTTTTTGTTCCAATTTCAATCACCTTCTTTCTATACTTATTATATTTATCAATATCATATTCTTTTAACATTTCTAATCTTCTTTTTACTTTCATAGGATTAGTATTATATAATTTTGCTATTTCTCTATATGATTTATTATACTGCATATACATTTTATAAAAAATAATCATTTCTTTAATATGTTTTAATTCTACCATTTCATCACCCTTCTTTTAAAATTATAGCGTGGCTTTTTACACCACGCTATTTTATTATCTATTTATCCTTTTTCTTTTCACAAAAATAATGTTCATTCACAATTACATCAGTTGTATATATTGTATTACCTTCATCATTTTCATAAGAACCTGTTCTTAAACTTCCAACAATTGCAATCTTCATACCCTTTGAAAGATACTTATCAACAAATTCAGCATTTCCACCAAATGCAACACATGAAATGAAATCACTTTCATCACTTCCAATTCTATCAACTGCAACTCGATATCTTGCAACCTTACCTTTGTCCTTACCTTTTCCATAACTCTTAACATCAGGGTCAACAACTAATCTTCCTATTAACATAACTTTATTCATTTTTTTTATTCCTCACTTTCATCATTATTATTTGTTTCATTTTCTTCATTTACTTCATCAACTGTTGAAACTTCTTCTTTATTCTTGCTGTCCATCATCTTTGAAATTTCGTTTGAAAACTTTTCAGCAAATACATCAAGTTTCTTATTAATCATTGATTCAAGCTTTTCAGCATTCATTAAATCATTTTCGATTTGTGCTGATTCCTGTATGTTGTCTTTCAACATTTCATCCATGAATTTTTCGGATGTTTGCTTCATTCCTCTTCACCCCCTTTCAATATATAGATTTTATCTTTTGAAAGATATTCGGTGAAATCTTCCAATACTTTAATTCCTTCAATATTGTTATGATATAAATTAATTGATATTGAATGAATTATAGTTGATAGTGTACCAAGCATATTACAGATTTTATTAAATGATTCTGAATTATAATCAAATTGACCATGTGAGATTGACGCACGAATGTCTAACATTACAGATATTAATGCATCTTGCAATAATATATAGTCAATTGCTATCGCATCATCTTTATCATAATCTTCAATTACTTCATTAATAACCTGTGCATATAATTCAACTAATT
>Ga0326511_10003580_pt1 | contig 12496 bp, 1 predicted proteins | sample 0_2496_0518_D_FD_203701 | JGI IMG/M metagenome (GOLD analysis project Ga0326511, IMG submission 203701) | Bovine rumen microbial communities from UC Davis, California, United States - 0_2496_0518 | ecosystem: Host-associated > Mammals > Digestive system > Stomach > Rumen | place: USA: California...
CCACGGTCATTCCCGCCTCATCGGCCGCCTCCTGCCAGTAGCTGTCGTCGTTCTCCAGTTTGGCGGCGATCACCTTCATATCGTCGGTGCCGTAGCGCTGCTGGAGCATTTCGATAGCGGGCTTGTAGCTGTCAAGCTGTGCCTGGAGAGTGCTGTTCTTTTTGGTTGCCCGGCCCATGATCCGGTTTATATCGGCGTCAAAGAGGTCCTTGAAGTCGCCCTCCTTGAACTTTCGGTACTGGGCCTTGCGATCCTCCTCGGGATTTCCGTCTGTCCCCTGGTCTGCCTGCCCCCCGGCGTCGGGGGCCCCGGTCTCGGCGGCGGGAGGCCGCCCATAGACCACGTTGTCAAATGCGCCCGCTTTCCGGCTTTTAAGCGCCGGTGCTCCCTCGGGGACGGACCGCTCTGCCCCACTTGCGGCAGGGGCCGCCGCTGCGCCCCCCTCGCCTCCGGCGGCGGCGCCGTCGAAAAGGTCAAGGATAAAGGGCATAAAGGTGATAGTGCTGGTCATGCTGTGATGCCTCCATTCATGCGCGGGACATTGTAAGGTCCCCGTGTAACCTGCGCGGCCAACCCGCCGTGTGGGGCCGGGGAGTGCGGGACCGGCGGGGGGAGGAGAATGAAAGCCCCCCGCCTCGGCCTACGGGTCCCGCTGATCTTGAACAAGGAGGTCCCCAGCACCGCCATCATAAAAAATCCCCTGGCCTACATGTAACGCCTGCGGTGCATAAATAAAAAAATTCCGGGATGTTGAATTTAACATCCCGGAATTTCAATATTGCGTGCAAGTTTGAAAGTTACTTGTACGGATTGTTCTTGTCGCTGTCGTACTGAGTGTGGAACAGGGCGCTTGCTGCGTCATCAGACATGGACATCTGCTCCTTCATTCTGTCGAGAATGTCAATGACTTCCTCCTGCTTTAAACTGCCATCGTCGTTTGCCACGTCCAGAAGCCCCCGGAATACCGTGATCTGCGTGTCCGTGACGCCCTCGTACTTGTCGTTATACCCCGTCAAAGGAGCGCCCAGCCTGCGCAGCAGCCGCTCCGTGGCCCGGTCCTTCGCCGCCTGTTTTGCCGCCTTGATGATGGCCGCACGCTCGGTGTCGTTCTTGGCCCTGGGGAGCGCCGCCTCAACCGTCTGCCAGTAGGTGGTGTTATAGTCGAGCTGATACTGCACGTACTGGACGTCGGAAAGACTGTGCTCTCTTTCCTTCCCGTCTTTCACCGTCACAGGCATAACAGAAGGGAGATATGTTCCCACTTCGCCGCTTTCTTTGGCAATGCGGTAAACGTTCTTCTCCGTTTTGGTCTCGTACCCATGTTCCATGGCCTTGATATACTCGGCAATCATGTTAAGAACCTCCTGCCGCGTACCGCGCTCCGCCGTGGAGCTGCCGTTTGCACGGGCCAGCGCGTAATAACGAGAATAGAACGTGGTCATGTTGCTGTCCAGCTTGGCCCGCAGCGCTTTGTCGGCATTGTCCGGGGCGCTGTTTTTGGCTGCCTGGGAGCTTGCCGCGTAATCGTAGAGGCGGTTTATCAGGTCCGTGGAATACTGATTGTCTTTGATATAGCTGTTCTGTATGCCCATTGTAAGGTCCATTTCTTCACCACCGACCGGGAAAAGCGCCTTTTGCGCTTTCCACCATCCGCCGAGGACCTGATAGAAGAAGAAATCAACTTTCTGCGGGCTCACGTTAAACGCCTCTCCTATTGCCCTGGCAATCATGCTGGTGCGGCTCGTGTACTGATCCTTCGGCTCCAGATTTTGAAGCCCGGAGGAAACAATGGGCCGCCCCAGGAAGTCACGGTTTGCCATAAGGTCGGCGCCGACGCCGATAATGCCAAGAGAGCCGATAGCTCCGGCAAAGTCGCCCTGGGAGAGCTCCGCCGCTACGTTCGGGAGAATCGTGTCTGTCGCGTACTCGTAAAACTCGTCATAAGCGTGTTCGTTGCCGCCGAAGCGCTCCATGCAGGTTTCAAAGAAGGAAGACAGCACGGCCAGCTCGCGGGGCTTGGGGATCGCAAAGTATTTCCCGTCGCCCAGGGGAATATTCCAATAGCTGTTCTTGGTGTAGTTGGAAAGCTGCTGGTATTCCTTTTTGCTCTTGTCGTCCCGGTTGTTGAGCGCGTAGAACAGCGTGGCCAGCACCGCGCTGGCGGTGAGGAAGCCGATCATGCGGCCGCGCCGTACTTTGGCCCGGTCTGCCCGCGGCACGTCGTTGGCGGTGATCCAGCGTCCAAACTTGTCAAGGCCCTGCACGCCGGCATTGAAGAACGGGATAACCTTGTTGAGCTCACGCGCAATGCGCCCTCCCCTGCGGAAGTTCACGGTTACGTCCTGCGATCCGTAAAACGCCTCTTCGGGCGACATCCCCGCCTCGCGCAGCAGCTTATACGTGGCAAAGCGCGGGCCCATTTCAATGCGGTCGCTGGCCCAGCTTATCCAGTCGAGCGGATTGGCGCTGATCCCCTTTTTGTGCAGTTTCTCAATGATTCTTTTTTCGAGATTGAGGTCTGCGGTGTATGCGCTTTCGCCCTGGCCGCTGCCCATGGCAAGGTATTCCTTGTATATGGCGTCAGCGTGGTCGCCGCGCATGCTATTCAGGTAGGCGCTCCCCATAGCGGAAAACACTTTGAGCGGGTTCTTTACCGGTGCATAGGTGAACAGCGTCATAAGGTCACGCGGGAAGTTGGAGAAGATGGACCAAAGCAGGTTGTTCCCCGTGATATTGCCGGCCATAAACCGGCTCACGGTGGCATAAGCCTCCATTACCGCGCCCATTTTCTTCGGGCTGAGGCTTGTGATGCTTTCCAAAAGTTGCGGATCGTTGATCTTCCAAAACTCCGGCTTGCCGTTCACCATGACCGTCACAATGTTCCCGTGCGCCTTGCCGCGGCCAAACTGCGTCATAACGTCGGAAATGCGGTCGATGATAAGATCAAATACGTCTGCCCCGGTCTGGTCAATCATGCCCTGCAGCAGCGCTTCGCCCACGCTCTCAGAAAGCTCCTTCTTTATGCCGGTAAGGTCAAACTGCTTTGCGGAGGTCATCTGCACTTTTTCCATAAACGTGGCGTCGCCGCTGGAAAGAGCCCCGTTGCGGATGCGGCGCATGACGTTGTTGCGCAGCCCGGCGTTCACCATCAGCACCATGTTGTGGATGATGTTGTCAACCGGGGAAAGGATCTGTTTTCCGCTGCCGACGGCCTTTTTGATCGTGCTGTCCTGGTTGGCAAATCCGCGTCTGGCCCCGACGCCGCGCTGCTCCATGCTCACGGCGCGGTTGAAGGGAACGTAGTATTCCCAGCGTTCGCCCCACTCGTCAAACGCCTTCCGCGTCACAAGACCGGTATTGACGCCCCATGTCTCCAGGAAGGTGCGCTGAAACTCATAAAGCCTGTCGGAGATTTCCTCAAGCGCCGGGTGCTGACGCTCCAGCTCCATCTGCCGCCGGTTCATCCACGCCGTGCTGTTTTTCCTGTCGTCGGCGAATACGCGCTTGCCCTCCGCCAGACGTTCCGGGCCGTGCTTCACGACAAGGTATTCGTTGAGATCGGCATAGAGGCTCTTGTCGCTCAGATAATCTTCATGCCCGGCAAAGCAGCTTTTCAGGCCGGGGCAGACGTAAGCGCCCTCCGCGTCGTACAGGTCGCCCACCAGCGCGGCCCCGGCGCGGTTGTCGGCGTAGGCGGAAATAGTCGCCAGCTTATAGGCGTTGGAGCCTGTGGCCTCGTCGAAGCGCTTGATGCCGTAGTTGCTGTCAACGAACGCCTGATAAAACACGCCGGCTTTGTCTTTTACCTTTTCCGTCCAGGTCCTTGCGTCGGGCAGCTTGTCCGCCCTGCGCACGATAGAGCTTTGAGCGGTGTCAGCATCCAGCGAATAATAGGCGTTGATCTCGTCTGCCAGAACCTCAATTCTCGCCTGATCCGGCCCGGAAAGGCTGTTGAGGAAATGCGCCGTAAACTCCGGGTAGTCAATCGCCGCCGTCTCGCGGTTCTGCAGGAAGCGCCGCACAAACTCCGCCAGGCCTTCACCGAGAAGCTGCCTGTCTTTATAGGCAGCCCGCATTTCGTCGGAAAGGTTGTCCGTCAGTTCTTTCTTCGCTGTGGCGGAGGACGTCTTTACCAGGTCGTACACGTCGTCCAGGTGATGGCCCAGCTCGTGGGAAAGCGTCGGAAGGTCGTTCTCAATGCGGGTGCGGATGCCCTGATCCTGCGGATTGTACTGCCCGCGCACGCCCTGCCCGCGCACGTGGCCGGTCGTCACGTTGATGCCGAAGTCGTGGCGTATCTTTTCCACGATCTCCGCCGTGCTCATGGGCTTTTTGTTGCTGTCCCCCACGCGCCGCGCCGTCCACTCGTCGGGATGCGGCGTCAATCCGCCGTCGCGGGAATACTGCACGCCGTCGTCGCCGGTGCTCTTTGCGTCCTCAATGTCCCGCACGGGATTGTTCTTCAGTATCTCCGCCACGGTCTGCTCCTGCTGCTCTCCGTTGCGGATGAAGAACCGCCGCTGATAATTGATATACTCGTCGTAGACGCCGGGGATAGTCCTTGCCAGATAATAGGGATTGTCGCCCGTGATCTCGATGCGCCACTCGTTTCCCACCCTGCGGCGGGTCAGAACAACGTGGTCGTCCTCCAGAGCGGCTTTCTTGCCCTTCTCAAATACCTGCTTCACCACGTCCGCCGCCGTATAGCTTTGCTTGGTGCGGCCCTTGGCCCCCAGGCTTTTCAAAACGCCGTCGATCTGGCTCGGCTGGATCACGCGGCCAAGGTACTGCCTGCCGTCGTCGGCGATAAGCCGCTGCACACGCACGCTGCCGCCTGTAGGCAGTCTCTTCCAGATGGGAAGTAGCGTACCGGTCAGCATGTGCCGCATGTACTCGTTGTATTCCGGGGCCTGCTTGATCTCTTCAGCCCAGGCGGTTTTCCACTCCTTTTCGGGGATTGGCGTGGTCTCCTTTTCCAGCGTCTTTTCAACGAACTTGGAAGCGCGGCCCTCCACGGGGGTCTGAAGGAGATACTGCTTCACGACGTTTCCGCTCGTCTCGGTCTTGTCTGCGGTGCGGAACACGCCCACAACGTGCCCGTCCTTCCGGCGGTACAGGCCGACAAAGTCCCCGCGGTATCGCCGCAGCGCGTCGACGGAGGGGATGATCTTCGTTTTCTGAGAGATCTTTGCCTGCACGTAGTTGGTGGTCGCGCCCGTTGCCTCGTCCGTGCGGATCACGGTATCGTCCAAAATCTCGATCTTGTCCGCCTTGATGGTTTCCATGCCCATGTCCAGGGTGCCGTTGGCAAGGGCCGTGTCGTAGGCGTCGTCAAAGATGCGGCTGAAAGCGTCGAACACGGCGTTCTGCTCATCGTATTCCAAAGCCAGAATGCGGTTGAGAAAGGTCGCCATATCACGGCCCGCCGTGTCGCTCATGCGGAAGGCGCCGTTCTCATCGTAGAACTTATCCGCGAGCCCCAGCTTTTCAAGGATTTCTCTTCCGTCCAGGTCAACAAGCCGGTTTTCTCCCAGCGCCTTGTAAAAATTCCAGAGAGAATCAAGCGCCAACTCGGATTCCAGGTTGTCTTTCTCGCTGAACATGCCGCTGCCGGTCTGCCGCTGCCCTTTGGTAAGAGCGCCGAGCTGGTCCAGGCGGCGGGCGATGGTGCTGACAAACCGCTTCTGCCCGCGCACGTCCGTGGTTACGAGCTTGTAGATTGGGGCGCTCACCTCGTTGCTGCGGTGGGTGCGCCCGAAGCCCTGCACGGCCTTCGGTGCGCTCCAACCGGGCTGCAGGAGATAATGGACGCGCTGCTGCTGATTCTTGGCCCGTCTGTCCGCGTGGTAGCTCTTGCCGGTGCCGCCCGCGTCGGAGAAAATGAGGATGCGCTTCTCGCCGTCCTGGAACGCCTGCACGTCGGCCTCGTTGCTCTTGTCGCTGCGCCGCTCCTCCACCTTGGCGCGGTTGCCGTTCTCGTCGGTCTTGGTCACGACGCGCCGCTTGCGTCCCGTCACCTCGGCCACCTGCTCCACGCCGAAGGCGTCAAAGATCATTTCCAACGGGCCCTCAGGAACACGCATGGCCTGGATTTCTTCAATCATGCGGTCCCGCATGGCGACGGCCTCCCGGTCAATAACGGGATTTCCCTGAGAATCGAACACCGGGCGCGTCCGCTGGTTGCCGTTCTCGTCGGTGTACTCCTCGTACACCTGGATCGGGAAGGAATTGCGCAGGAAGGAAAGCAGCGCCTCTCTCGGCGTAATGTCCAGGTCGTCAAGGCTCCCGCCGCTTTCCTTGGCTGCGGCAAGCTGCCGGTTTGTCTCGGCCTCGTTGGTGTTGACGATCTGAATGACGACGCTCTTTCCCGCGTCCAGGTCCTTGCGGATGCTTTTAATGACCGACGGGACGGCCATAGAGGTAAGCACCTGGTTATAAAAGCGCTGCATAGCGCCGTAGTAGGCGCTCTTTGCCGCAGCGCGAGCCTGCCCGTTACGATTGCCGCCCGTCATATCCAGTGCCTGGTTCATGTTCTGAAGCGTCACCTGCCAGGCGCGGCTCATGGTGTCGTAAATGTCCTTCTGTACGGGCGTGATCGTGTGCTCCAGCGTTTCGTACTGGACGCCCTTGTAGGAGATGCTGCGGGCCTGGTATACGCCCATGGCTTTCATATCCCGCGCCACGAGCTCCATAGCCGCTATGCCGCCGTCGCTGATCTTGCTCACGAAGTCCCGCACGTCGTTGAACTGCGTGCCGGGGCCCCACAGACCCAGCCTTTCCGCAAAAGCCATTTCGTTTACGTCCGTCGCCATCGTCGCGGAAACGTATACCACGCGGGCATTGGGAAGCTTCTTCTGCAGCTCTGCCCCAGCAATAGCTTTTTGCGCGGGCTTGGACGCGCCGAACTTGCCCTTCTTCCCCAGCAGGTTCCCCATGTTGTGGGCCTCATCAAAGGCAATCACGCCGTCAAAGTCTTTGCCGAGCCAGTCCACAATCTGGTCAAGGCGGCTTTTCCCGCTGCCCTTGCTGGTGGAGGCCAGCGTGTCATAGGTTGTGAAAAGGATCCCGCGCTCCGCCGGGATAGCGTTGTCGGCCTTTATCTTGCTGAGAGAGAACACGTCGGCGGCGTTGCCCCCGATGTCGGTCCAGTCACGCTGCGCGTCCGGGAAGAGGTTTTGCCCCTTGCTGATCCACAGCGCCTTCGTGCGGCCCTGCCGGAAGTTGTCCAGGATAATGCCGCCGATCTGCCGCCCTTTGCCAACGCCGGTGCCGTCGCCGATGAAATAGCCCTTGCGGAGTTTCTGCTGCGGGATCATCTGAGAGTGTGCCTGCCCAGCGTAGACCACGTTGGTGATCTGCGCATCGGAAAGACCGCCGCTTTCGATCAGCTCCTTCGGGAGATTGGGCTTGTAGGTGGCGGGCGGCGCTTCCACAGCGCCCATGGCCGCGGATTCCACCAGCACCGCCGGGTGCTTCTTGGCGCCCTTTACGGGCGTCTTGGGCGGCTGATACTCGGAATAAACGCCGTCGTCGCTCTTTGCGGCCTTCGTGCCGGACTTGCGCGGCGCTTTGGGCGCTTCCTGGCTTAATCCCTGTACAGGTAGCTCGGATTTAAATCTATTGTCCCGTTCAGGGCCAGATTCCGCAGCAGCAGCGCCAGCGTTTCTGCTCTCGCCGATTCCGTTGCTGATTTCTCCTGCGCTTTGAACCTGGCTTCCAGCTCCGGCCAGCTCTCCCCGTCTTCCGTTTCGAGGGCCTGACGGAACTGCTGCCCCGTCATTCCGGGCAGCTCCTCCGTCAGCACGTTCAGCGCCTCCGTTAAGTCGTCCAGACTGGTTTCCGCGGCTTCCGCTGCCAGAGGCCGGCTGATTTCCCCGCTCAGAGCTGCCGCGCACAGGTTGTACAGCGCTTCCTTCATTTCTGATCCTGTCATTTCTGATGCCCTCCAATACTGCAGGAATGTCCGTCAGGTCGCGGAATTCCCCGGTTACAGTCTTGCCTTGCTGCGGCCCGGTCTTGTCGATCACCACGAGCTGCACGTCAAAGGTTGTCCCGTATTTTTTGTAGTTTTCCCCATTTATGGACAGATTGGCCCGAATACTGTACTTATTGCGAAGCTCGTTCCACCAGGACGCAAAGGTCTTGCTGTCGTTTGCCATCCCGCGTCCCAGGATCGCCACAAGACGCCCTCCGTCGTTCAGCCGGGCCAGAGCCTGCTCAATGTGCCGCTTTGCGTTGGCGGTGCTGTTGGTTGCCGTCCTCCCGGCTGTGGAAGAAAACGGCGGGTTCATCAGCACGACGCTGGGCTGCACGTAGTCGGGCAGCACGTTGTTGATCTGCTCCGCGTTCTCGGTAAAGACTTCATCCAGGCCAAGGGAGCGCAGAATCTCCGCCCGGCGCGGGCTCAGCTCGTTTCCGTACACTGTGGCCCCCCATGCCTTGGGGAAAACAGCCAGTCCGCCGATGCCGGCAGAAGGCTCCAGCACCACGTCGGAGGGCGTGATATTGGCCGCCCACGCCGCCAGGGACGCAATGTTCGGAGGTGTGGAAAACTGTTGGAATTGCTGCTGTTCCTCCGTTCGTACCGTCTGTGTAGGCAGCTTGTCAAGAAGCGCCTGGAGCCGTTTTACCATCATCCGCGCGGCAGCGGCGTTTCCGTTCCCCTTCGCAAGCAGATCCGAGCGGAGAAGGTGCTGGTTTACCGCCAGTTCCAGCGTGTCGTAAGCAGTCTTAATGTCATACGCTCCCTCGGACCTCGTGCCGCCGAATGCCTGATCTGCCAGCGCTGCCAGGTCCTTGCTCGTGATGGCCCTGCCGCTTGCCAGCATGGCCCGCAGATTGCTGGCAAGGACCTCATGGGGCTTCTGAGCATTTTCCTCCTGCTCGGACCGGGCAGGAGCGTTTTCCTCATTATACGCCGGTGCCGCGGGTTCTTCAACCGGGATTTTCTCGACCACGATATCATAGGGAAGCCCGCTCTTTTCTCCGGGGACAAAGTAATTGCCGCCCTTGGGCTTGTTTTCCTGCTTGGTGGGTGTCTTCACTTCTTCATAGGGCACAACCTCAGCGTTTTCCGTCATTGCGTCCATGCGCCCGGCGTTCCAGGCGCCTTGCTTCTGCACGTCGGTCAGCGCGTCTCCTGCCGGAGTGCTGACGCCGCCGATATCCTCCCCGGCCTTGCCCGCGTTGTAGAAGGCGGAAAAGCCGCCGAAGTAATCGCTCGGGGACAGATCGCCATAGTAGAACTGACCGATGTAATTGACGCCCTGTTCTCCCAGTCCGGCCTCCCGCGCCGCTTCGGTGAGCTGCTCCTGCTGGCTTTTCTCGCTACGCCCGGGGGCGTTTTCCGTCGTGGCAGGAGCCCCGTCATTCTTGCCTGCAAAGACACGTTGCACGGTCTTTTTCTCGCTATCGCTCATGCCCGAAACGCGGTCCTCGTTGATGATTCTGTCCCAGCCGGAAAAATCGGGCCCCTTCAGGTCCTCGGCCTTCACGGGGGCGGGTGCCTCCGCCGCCTTTCGCAGCGCTTCCGCTGCCGTTTCCTCTTCTGCGGGCTCTGCCGGCCTTGTCATTCCCAAAGCCGCTTGTGCGAGAATGTCCGCGCCGTAAGGCTGCTGCATATAAGGGAACTGCGGTGTGGGCGTGGCTGCCCCTACAGTCAGCTCCGCCGCCGCTGCGGAAAGAATCTCTATTGCCTCTTCCGCCTGCGTACCGCTGAGAATGCCGCTGTTTGAAATCTCCTGGAGGAAGCGCACGTCCTCCGTGAAGCGCTCCGCCGCTCCGCTTGCCGTTTCCGCACTCGTGGAGGTCGTAGCTTCTCTATAGTCGTTCGCTGCCGTGGCCACGAATACGTAACGGGCATAATCGTCGTTGATCTGCTGCATTTCGGAAGCGGCTGCCGCGTCTCCCGGGTGCAGGTCCGGGTGGTACATCTTGGCAAGGCGTCTGTATTCCGCCTTTGCTTCCTCCACCGTCATGCCGTCAAAGTATTTGCTCTTATATGCTTCCTCTGCGGCGGTGCTTTGCTGCGCCCCGGCTCCGGCGCTGGTTAGGTAACTGATCGTCCCAAGGGCAAAGGCGACAAGGACGTTTTTGGTCACTTCCTCGGCATCCAGCTCGTAGCCCTCCGGGTATTGCAGATACTTGGCAAGCTCTTGAACGCCTGCGCTCCCGGCGGCGAAGCCTGCACTGGAAATACCGGCAGAAATACTCCTGGCCAATTTATTGCCGGTCAGCCCCATAGTAGTGAGCGTCCTGCCCATCGCCTGGCTGATAAGCCCCCCGGCTGCGGCTCCGGTTGCTCCACCAAGAGCGGCCGTTCCCACTCGCCCAAGATAGTCTCCAACGCCGATGTTTCCCGTTGCGGCGGCGCCGATATTCTGAATGGCGCTGCTTCCTCCGAATGTAGCAGCTCCGCGAATAATCCGCTGTGCAAGGTCCGGGAGTTTGCCCAGCGCGCCGATAGAGCCGACGCCCTGCCCGATGGCCGCCATCTGTGCCAGCGTCGCCGTGGTGCTGCCCGCTCCGAAGGACAAGGGCTGCTCCGCTTGGGCTCGGCCCATAGCTCGGTTGATGCCCGTTGCCGCCTCCTGTGCGCGTTTGGGCGCGATCACGCTGCCCGCCGCCTCCGCGAGAGACGCAGCACCGCTCCCCTGGAGGGCACCCCAGGCAAACGCCTCGGATGGAGTATACCCGTGGCTCGCGCTTTCGTCCAGATAACCAAGGGCCGCTTCTGCTCCCTGTGTCTCAAAAATATAGTTGAAGTTGCGGACGGTGGCCTCCGGCAGATCATACCAGCCCTCGTAAGAAAGTCCGACAGGGGCACTCCCCGTAAGGGAAACGCCCTGCGCATTCAGCACCTTCCTCGCGTTCTCGTCGCCGTTGACGGCATTATAGATCAGGTCCGCGTCGCTGTCATAGCCGGTTTCGGAATAAACGCCCGGCGTCATCGTCAGCGCATAGCTCACCGGCTTTCCGTTGGCCCTACTACGGAATCGGCTCTTCTCTGCGTAATCCGGAGCGGAGGAAAGTCCGCCGTAACGCTGGTTATATTCCCAGGCGGCCCGATCCTGCTGCCACTTGGCAAGCCCCGCCTCGTCCCCGGCCTCTTGCATCCGGGCCCCGGTGGGCAGGTCAATGTATTTGAGATAATCTTGATACTGCCGCCGCACGCTGGTCCCCGTGCCGCTGTCCGGCACCGCCCGCAGCGTCCCGGCGTAGGAGGGGGCGGGCCGCCGTGCGTTGGCCAGCGCTGCGTCCTGTGCCGCCCCATATGCCGCCAGGCGCAGGGATTGAAGTCCCTGCGCCTCCTGTTCCTCCCGCTCCCGTGAACGCCCGGAGGCGGCCCCGTAGGCCGCCAGACGGAGCGCCTGCGCCGCCGGAGTGTCCTCTTCCTTCACGCCCTGCCGCGCCTTGCGCAGCTTTTCAGAAATCATGCTCATATTCAGCGCCCTCCATACTGCTGCACCAGCTCCCGGGTGCGTTCACGCAGATAGTCCTCATATTCATACGAGCTGGGCCACCCGGTCAGTCCGTCCTCTTTAGCCTGCTGAAACTGCTCCCGGCTGAGGAGCTTGTTTGCCTCGCTGTAGGGTACGCCGCGCGTCATGACAGACCGCACGGCCGCGCCTCTGTCCCCGCCAAAATCGGAGGCCCCCGGCGTCCCGGTGCCGCTGTCCGTGGTCTCACCGATGCGCCCCGTGCGGGAAATGGCCCCGCTCCGCAGCTCCTCCTCCGTTTCCTCGGAAACGCCCCCGGAGGCGTTGCGGAAGCCGGAGGCCCTGATCTGCGCGGGCGTGTAGTACCTCGTAAGCTCCGCCCAGGTCTCGGCGTCGGTGATCTCCCGGTTGGGGAAGTATTGCAGCAGCACGTCCAGCACGGCGTCGTCGTCGATGCCGGAAGCAGCGCTTCCCGTCGCTTCCTCCGCCGCCTCCCGCAGCGCGTCCTCGCGGGAGCTGCCGCTTCTCCGGCTGCTCACGCTCCCTGGCCGCTGCCGCCTGCCAGCCTGCTGGGCCTGGTAGCCCGCCGTGATGCTGGCGATCTGCTGATCGTCGAAGCCCAGCCGCCGCAGCATGGAGAAGTCGCCGTAGCTGGCCGCCAGCTTCGCCAGGGCCAGGTTGTTCTCCCAGCTCTGCTGCCCCCGGTTGTAGGCGGTCTCGTCGGCGTAGACGCCCCGCTTATAATCCCGCTCGTCCTCGTTCCAGGCCCGCTCATACGCCGTGTTCTCCTCGTCCAGCAGCAGGCCGAGATTCGCCCGGTCCCTGCTGTCCGCGTCCTGCCACGTGTCGTAGGCGGCGGCGTAGAGCTCGGGTATCTTGTCCGCGAGCTGGGCGGCGTAGTAGTTGCCCGCCTGCTGGCTGGCCGTTATGGCGGCCGTGGAGGGCCTGCCCCCCGTCAGCGCCGAAGCCTGCCCCAGCGTGTCGGCGGCGGCCCGCTGCCCCTCCCGGACGTACTCCTTGCGGTACGCCTGCCACCGGGGATCGGTGGTGTAGTCGTA
>Ga0326511_10003581_pt1 | contig 12496 bp, 8 predicted proteins | sample 0_2496_0518_D_FD_203701 | JGI IMG/M metagenome (GOLD analysis project Ga0326511, IMG submission 203701) | Bovine rumen microbial communities from UC Davis, California, United States - 0_2496_0518 | ecosystem: Host-associated > Mammals > Digestive system > Stomach > Rumen | place: USA: California...
TCGTGGATCGCGAACACACGGGGCACCAGAGCCCGGTCCAGAGAGGCGAGCTTTTTCCCGTAGGTGCCGTCGTCATCGAGGGACGCGAGGGCTTCCCGGACACTGCGGACCGGGACCGGGTCCTCCGCCCGGATGTGTTCGGCGTAGGATTTATAGGCGGAAGCTTTCGTCTCCGCATAGTAGTCGGCGTTCAATTTGCCGGCGTCGAGGTCGTTGTAAAGAGGGGTCTCTGCGTCCTCTTCCACTTTCGTGAAGAGGCTCTGGACCGCGGTGATGAGTTCCGAGGGCAGATGACTGCTGCCGGAGGCGTCGAGGCGGTGCCAGGAGAGGTACAGCCGTTCCCGGGGCGCCGTGACCGCGGAGTAAGTGATGAAGCGCTCTTCGCTGGCCCGGAGGTCTTCCGGGAAGGAGAGTTCCAGCCCCTGGTTCCGGAGAAGTGCACGCTCGTGGAGCGTGAAGAGTCCGGACTGGCCGATGACCGCGGGGAACACGCCCTCTTCGAGACCTGCCACGAACACGGTGTTCGGGGAGGAGAGGCGGACCCGGTCGGCGGAGGACACCGAGACCTCATCGAGGCCCTGGGGGATGCTGCCGAGGTCGGTCATGGAGAGGATGGCGTAGAACAGGTCGGCATACTGCTTCATGTTCCGGACCGGCTCTTCATCGTAGACGGCCGTCAAACGGTCGATGACCGAGATGACGACGTCCCAGACGCGGTCCTGCTCGCCGGCGAGGTCGGGAAGACCGGATTCGTCCAGCGCGATGGCATATTCTTTCAGATGCTCCGGGACTTTCGTGCGGACGAGGAAGTCATAGAACGCCTCGCCGACCTCCCGGAAGCTCTTTTCCTTACAGTTGCTGCGCAGTCTGACCAGAGGGCCGATGACCCGGGCGCGGGTGTCGTTCAGGAGCGCCAGTGCCTCGTCCGCCTCCGCTTCGCTGCGGAAGTTCGCGTCGAGACCGAAGGGGTTCCAGGGGAACGGGTCCTGCCAGCTGCGGCCCTTGACGTCCCAGGTAAAGATGTAGTTCTCCAGCTCCGCGACCTCTTCGGGACCCACGCCGGCGAGCCCCGTCTTCAGGTACTGAAGCAGGTTCTCGGAGGTGAAGCCCTGGGCGAGGAGGGAGAGGACCGTACGGCAGAGCACGACCAGCGGCTGGTTTTCCACCGGCTGGCGGGCGTCGTCGAAAAACGGGATGTCATATCGCCGGAACGCGCCCAGCAGTTCTTTTTTGTAGTCTTCTTCGTTGCGGACGATGACCGCGATATCTCTGGCCCGCAGCCCGTCTTCCCGCAGGAGTTTGCGGATGGTGGCGGCGATCCACTCACACTCCTCAAAGAGGCTCTGGCTCTCACAGATGGTGATGTGGTCGGCCGCTTTATCGTAGACGCGGTCGGCGGGGTAGAAGAGGTTCTCTTCGAGGAACGCGAGTTCCGGGGCGATGTACCGCGCGCCGTTTCGGATGCCCGCTTCTTCTTTCTTCACTTCGAAGACGCGGACGTTCCGTTCCTTCGCCATGTTTTCCAACCGCTTCTTCGTCTCTTCGACGGAGTGGAAAATCATGGAGGGGTCCTTGCCGTCGGTGCACAGTGTGACATAGACGTCCTTCGCCTGGGAGAGGATGCGCCCCAGAAGGGACAGTTCCTGTCCGGTGAAGCTCTTGAAGCCGTCGATGGCGAACGTGTAGCCGCTCAGGAACTGCGTGTCGTCGAGGACCTGGCAGAGTTTTTCGATCTGCAGGTCTTCGTCCGCATAGCGCTGCCGGAACATGGCATCATAAACATCATAGATGAGGAAGAGCTCCTTCAGTTTCCGGGAGAGGACCGGGCTGTCCACGGCCTCCGCCGCCTCTTCGAGTTTGATGAGACCCGCGCCGGACTGGCGCACTTCCCGGAAGATGGCGATGAGCTCCTTCGCCAGACGCACGTCATCGCGGTATTTCGCGTAGTATCCGAGTTTGTCCGCCACGGCGGCCATCGCCCGCAGCATGAGGATGAGACGGGTGCCGTCGTCGGCGACGATGCCGGCATTGCCGCCCGTGGTGCGGAAGACGAAGTCGGTGAGACGGGTGAAGCTCAGCACCTCGACGTGCTGGGCCGCCGCATTGCCGAACGTCTTCAGCATGGCCCGCTCGGAGTCATAGGAGTACTGCTCCGGCACGATGAGGATGAGTTTGTCCTCGCCCTCCTGCGCCAGAGTCCCGAGGACCCTGCGGACATATTCGGTTTTCCCGGAACCGGAACGTCCGGTAACAAGTTGAAGCATAGAAAGCCTCCTAAGGAATGGTAGAGTCCGGAGCCCACCTTGTATAAACATGAGGCGAGGGGAGTTTTTTCGGAACGTTTTTGTGCAGGGGGGAGCAGCGCGATGTTTCAAAGGCGTGCGGGGGTATGGCTTGGCCAGCAAAAACGGACGGAAAAACGGAACCGATTTGGCTCCGGACGAACAATCTGCACTTATTTTAGCACAATTATAAACGGCGGTATATTCCATTTATCGGACACCAGCCCTTTTATTATTAAGGGAGTTTTGGTATAATCTAATACTGGAATTCTAGAAACTTTATGGAGGAACCCATCTTGAAAATCGATGACGTTTTGAAAACAGCCAAACGAGTCCATTTCATCGGGATCGGCGGTTCCGGCATGACGCCCCTGGCAGAGATCCTTCTCGCCAACGGCTACCACATGACCGGCTCCGACAACAATCCCGGAGACAATATCGACAAGCTCCGGACCCTGGGCGCCGAGATCATCCTCGGCCAGAAGGCAGAGAACATCGAGCTCTGCAAGCCGGACATCATCGTCTACACCGTCGCCATCCTCAAGGACAACCCCGAACTGGTGGCCGCCAAGGCTTCCGGCATCCCGTGCTTCGAGCGTGCCGACCTCTTTGGTGCCATCTCCAGAATGTATGACGACTGCATCTGCATCTGCGGTACCCACGGCAAGACCACGACGACGGCCATGCTGTCCCAGATCATGATCGAGGCGGGCAAGGACCCGACCCTCGTCGTCGGCGGACGGCTGCCCCTCATCGACAGCCACGGAAGAGCGGGGGACACCCCGTACATGGTCGCGGAGGCCTGCGAGTTCCAGGACCACTTCCTGACCCTGTCTCCCGACACCACCGTCCTCCTCAACGTGGATGACGACCACATGGAATACTTCAAGACCATGGACAACATGATCCAGTCCTATACCACGTTCGTCAACATGACGACCAGCCTCGTTGTCTACAACGGAGACGATGAGAACACCTGCAAAGCCATCGAGCGGGCCGAGCGCCGGGACGACCAGACGTTCCTGACCTTCGGTCTGTCGCCGGAGCGGGATTACTACGCCGAGAACATCGTATATAATCGCGGCGCGTTCCCCGAGTTCGACGTCATGCACGCCGGCAAGCTCGTCTGCCACGTGGCACTGGGTGTTCCGGGCAAGCACAACGTCCTCAACGCCCTCGGCGTGGTCGCGGCGGCCCTCTGGAACGGCGTGGCACCCGAAGATATCGCAACGTACATCGCGGGCTTCAAGGGAGCGGGCAGACGGTTCGAAGTCCTCGGTGAGTTCAATGGAATCACCATTGCCGACGACTATGCCCACCATCCCACCGAACTGACGGTGACCCTCGAAGCGGTCATGGCGATGGGGTATCATGAAGTCTGGGCCGTGTTCCAGCCCTTCACGTACTCCCGCACCTACATGCTCATGGACGACTTTGCGGAAGCGCTGAAGATCCCGGACCATGCGGTCATGACCGAGATCATGGGCTCCAGAGAAGTCAACACCTATGACGTCTACACGTCCCAGCTCGCGGAGAAAGTCCCGGGCAGCGTCTGGTTCGAGAACAGAGCTGACGTCGTCGACTACGTCATGGAACACGCGGTCCCCGGCGACCTCATCATCACCCTCGGCTGCGGCGACATCTACAAGGAAGCCAAGCAGATGGTCGAACGCTATAAGGCCCAGGCGGAAGGAGACGCGGAATGACTCAGAGAATGAAACGCGTCATCGCGCTCCTCATGACTCTCGTCCTCGTCGGCAGCATGCTCGGCATGACCGGCTGCCACCGGAAGGACAAGGCCGAAGACGCTGCCACGGCAGTCGCGGTCGAAGAAGAGACGAAGAAGGACGGGAACTTCCTGTCGGACCTCCTCGGGAAAGAGAAGGAAGAAGACGCTTCCGAAACGACAAAGACCTCCGCGAAGACTACCGAAAAGACCACGGAAAAAGCAGACCCGAACACGACGGTCGCAGCCACCACCGGCACTACCTCCCGTGACACGACCGCTGCCACCACTATGTCCTCCGGCCTCTTCCAGGTCTCCCAGGACTACAAGAATTCGCACCCGTACTGTGTCGCGGTCAACACGTCACAGAACATCGTCATCGTATATGCGAAGGACGCGACCGGCAACTACACGACTCCGGTGAAAGCGATGGCCTGCTCCTGCGGCCGCGCCGGCCACGAGACCCCCTCCGGTCAGTACACCGCTATGACGAAACAGCGCTGGCTGTACCTCATCGACGGGACCTACGGCCAGTACTGCACGAAGTTCAAGGAACACTACTGGTTCCACTCCGTCCCGTATTACAGCCAGAGCCCCTCCGACCTCGAGTGGCCGGAATACAACAAACTCGGCAATAATGCCTCCGCCGGCTGTGTCCGTATGTGTGTCAGAGACGTCAAATGGGTCTACGACAACATCAGCCTCGGCACCGTCATCCGCGTCTATGCCTCTTCGGCAGCAGAACCGATGGCGAAACCGGCCTCCATCCGTATCGATACCAGCGATGCCAACGCAAATCGCGGCTGGGACCCCACCGATCCCGACCCGGCAAACCCCTATCGCTGATCTGTCAATAAAATCTCACTTGCAAAGGAGATGTCAGAAATGAAATCATCCTCCCAGCTCTACCGTGTCCGCCATATCGAAGATTTCCGCGATATGCTCGACCAGAGCGCCACGCTCTTCGCCAACGAACCCGCGTTCAAACTGAGAAACAAAGATGGTTCCTACACGACCATCAACTACACGAAATACAGAGAGGACGTCCGCTCCATCGGTACCGCCCTCTGGGCAAAAGGCTACCACGGGAAGCACATCGCCCTCATGGGAGCCAACTCCTATAACTGGGCCACCGTATACTTCGCCGTCACCTGCGGCCTCGGTGTGCTCGTGCCCATCGACAAGGAACTGCCCTTCGACGACGTGAAGAACATCCTCGAAGAGTCTGAGTCGAGCCTCCTCATCATCGACAAGAAACTGGTCCGCAAGTTCGCGGCTCATATGTCTCAGCTGCCGGAGGACCTGGAGATCATCGTGATGAATGAGCCAAAACCGGCCCACGGCATGCTTTCCTACGAGGACGTTTTCGAAGAGGGCCGCGCCCTCAAGGAGTCCCGGGACCAGAGCTATCTCGACTACCTGGTCGCTCCCATCGACCCCGATGCCATGAGTGTCCTCATCTACACCTCCGGCACGTCCGGACGGGCCAAGGGCGTCATGCTGTCCCAGCGGAACATCTGCTTCGTCGTCATGTCGAACAGTTCCATCGCCAACGTCGGCCCCGGAGACCAGATGCTGGCCATCCTTCCGATGCACCATACCTTCGAATGCTCGCTCGGGTTCCTCGCGGTCGTCTACAACGGCTGCTGCAACGCGTTCCCGACGAGCCTTCTGCGTCTAACCCGCGACATGCAGGAAGTCAAGCCGACCGTCATCTTCACGGTCCCGCTGCTCGTCGAGAAGATGCACGACAAGATCGTCGAGACCCTCGACGAGTCCAAACCCGGCCAGATGCTGTTCAAGTACGGCGGAAAGCTTGTCAACTATGCCAACGACAAGTTCGGCATCGACCTCTCCCGGAAGGTCTTCAGCCTCGTTCTGAAGAACCTCGGCGGACGTCTTCGCCTCTTCATCATCGGCGCGGCCGCCATCAACCCGGATGTCGTCAAAAATTTCGAGACCTTCGGCGTCGAATCCTACCTCGGCTACGGCCTGACGGAATGCGCGCCCCTCGTCTCCTGCAACTATGACGGCCACACGACTCTCGACACGGTCGGCATGCCCATTCCCGGCGTCGAAGTCAAACTGGATGACGTCAACGAAGAGGGCATCGGCGAACTGCTTGTCAAGGGCCCGAACGTCATGCTCGGCTATTACAAGAACGAAGAGGCCACGCGGGAAGTCCTCGACGAGGACGGCTGGCTCCACACCGGCGACCTTGCCAATGTCGACGACAAGGGCAACATCCGCCTGACCGGTCGGAAGAAGAACGTCATCGTCACGAAGAACGGCAAGAACATTTATCCGGAAGAACTCGAAGACGCTCTGAACGGCAACCCGTTCATCCTCGAGTCCATGGTCGTCGGCACCGAGAAGGAAGAGGAGGACGACACCGTCGTCGAAGCGAAGATCTTCCCGGACGTCAACGCCATCAGGGAAGCCCTCCAGAACCCCGACCTGACCACGGAGGACATCTTCAACTACATCTCCGACATCGTCAAGGACATCAACACGAAGTTCCCGAGCTACAAGAAGATCCGCGCGGTCAGCATCCGGAACACCGAGTTCATCAAGACGACCACCCAGAAGGTCAAACGTTACGCCAACATGGATGATGGTGCCACCGAGGCCAGCGGCGAAGTCCCGGCCAGGGAGACCCTGACGCATCAGGCAGCCGAGGCCATCGGCGTCGCGGTCGAAGCGGTCAAGGAAACCGTCGAGAAGACCGTCGAAGCAGCCGGTACCGCCTATGAAGCGGTCAAGGAGTCTCTGGCGGCCGCCAAGGAAGAGGCGGAGGAAAAGAAGGCTGCAGAAGCGGAAGAGACTGCTGCGGAAACGGCGGAGGAAACCGCTCCGGAAGCCACGGAAGAAACTAGCGAAACCAAGGAGGACCAGCAGTGAGCGCACTGAATATTTCGCTGCCCCGGTTCGATTACATGTGCCAGAAGAACACATACTCCGGCAGCCAGGGACGGTTCCGTTACAAATTCTTCCCCGAGAAGAAAGATGACGTCGATACCGTTCTGGTCGCCGCCTGCTACTTCGACAACTGCTACGAAGTGGAGCTGGAGGCCGGTCGTGTGACCCGTCAGGAGTTCGAATACTCCAACGAGGGCATCGACGCCGCCCAGGCGTGGCTTTCGGCACAGTATGACGAAACTCAGAAGTAAATCGCCAAAGGAACCAGAATGTCAGACTACAGAAACAACATCCGCAATTTCTCGATCATCGCCCACATCGACCACGGGAAATCCACCCTGGCCGACCGCATGCTGGAACTGACCGAGTCCGTCTCCAAGCGGGAGATGGAGGAGCAGCTCCTCGACAACATGGACATTGAGAGAGAACGCGGCATCACCATCAAAGCCCGGGCCGTCAAGCTCGAGTACAAGGCCCAGGACGGGGAAGTCTATGACCTGAACCTCATCGACACCCCCGGCCACGTCGACTTCAACTACGAAGTCTCCCGGTCTCTGGCCGCCTGTGAAGGCGCGGTCCTCGTCGTGGACGCTACCCAGGGCATCGAGGCCCAGACCCTCGGCAACACGTACCTGGCCCTCGACCACGACCTCGAGATCTGCCCGGTCATCAACAAAATCGACCTGCCGGCCGCCGACCCCGAACGGGTCAGCGCGGAAGTGGAAGAGGTCATCGGCCTGCCCTGTGAAGAGGCGCCCCGCATCTCCGCCAAGACCGGCGAGAACGTGGAGCAGGTCCTCGAGGAGATCGTGAACTTGGTCCCGGCACCCACCGGAGACCCGGACGCGCCCCTGCGTGCCCTCATCTTCGACTCCGTCTACGACAGCTACCGCGGCGTCATCGTCTATGTCCGCCTCATGGAAGGCACCATCAAGCCCGGCGACACCATGCGCATGATGGCCACCGGCGCCGAGTTCAACGTCGTCGAAGTCGGCTACATGCGGGCCCGCTCGCTGGAGCCTGCCAAGTGCCTCCGGGCCGGAGAAGTCGGATACATCACTGCCTCCATCAAGACCGTTTCGGAAGCCCGGGTCGGTGACACCGTCACCCTGGCCACCCGCCCGGCGAGCGAACCGCTGCCCGGTTACCGCAAGGTCAACCCGATGGTGTTCTGCGGTGTCTACCCGGCCGACGGCGCCGACTACGAGAACCTGAAAGAGGCGCTGGAAAAACTCCAGCTCAACGACGCGGCCCTGTCCTTCGAACCGGAGACCTCCGGAGCCCTCGGCTTCGGATTCCGCTGCGGCTTCCTCGGACTGCTCCACCTCGAGATCATCCAGGAACGCCTCGAGCGGGAATACAACCTCGACCTCGTCACCACCATCCCGAGCGTCATCTACAAGATCCATATGGCGAGCGGGGAAGTGCTGAACATCGACAACCCCTGCAACTATCCGGACCCCGCCGACATCGACTTCTGCGAGGAGCCGATCACCAACGCGCACATCTTCGCGCCGCCCGACTATGTTGGCCCCATCATGGAGCTCTGCCAGGAGCGCCGCGGCACGTTCAAGGACATGCAGTACCTGGCGGCGGACCGTGTGGACATCCACTACGAACTGCCCCTCAACGAGATCATCTACGACTTCTTCGACGCCCTCAAGTCCCGCACCCGGGGCTACGCGTCCCTCGACTATGAGATCCTCGGCTACCGGCAGTCTGAACTCGTCAAGCTCGACGTTCTCCTGAACGGCGAACAGGTCGACGCCCTGTCCTTCATCATCCACCAGGAGAAGGCCTACGGCCGCGCCCGGAAGATCGCCGAGAAGCTCAAGGAGCACATCCCGAGAACGCTCTTCGAGATCCCCATCCAGATCGCCATCGGCGGCAAGGTCATCGCCCGCGAGACCGTCAAGGCCCTGCGGAAGGACGTCCTCGCCAAGTGCTACGGCGGCGACATCACCCGTAAGAAAAAACTGCTCGAAAAGCAGAAGGAAGGTAAGAAGCGCATGCGTCAGTTCGGCTCCGTCGAAGTGCCGCAGGAAGCCTTCATGGCCGTCCTGAAGCTGGACGAATAAGAGAGGAACCTGTATTTGGAACCCATCGGACTGTACCTGCATGTCCCGTTCTGTGCCTCCCGATGCCCATATTGCGACTTCTTTACCCAGTGGCCCGTGGGCGATGCACTGACCGTGTATGCGGAAACGATGAAAACCGAATTGCGGGACACCCGTGACCAACAGATCTGTGCCGACTCCGTCTACTTCGGAGGCGGCACTCCTTCTGTGCTGCCCGGAGCCGTTTTTGCGGACCTCCTCAGCACCGTGCGGGACTGCTTCACCGTGACCCCGGACGCCGAGACGACCGTGGAGTGCAACCCGTCCTCGGACCTCGAAACGTTCCTGACGGCAGCGGTGGAAGCAGGTGTGAACCGCGTGTCCCTCGGCATGCAGTCCGCGGTCGACGCGGAGCGCCGAAAGCTCGGACGTACCTCGGACCGGAAACGGGTCGAAGAGGCGCTGTCCATCGCCCGGAAGTGCGGCATTCAGAACCTGACGCTGGACGTCATGCTGGGCGTCCCCGGGCAGACGCTGCAAAGTCTGCAGGAGACCCTGCAGTTCCTCATCGACAGCGGCGTGCCCCATGTGAGCGCTTACATGCTGAAGCTGGAAGAGGGGACGGTCTTTTACAAACGCGCCGCCTCTCTGGACCTGCCGGGCGAAGACCTGGTGGGGGACATGTACCTGCAGACCATCGAGACGCTGGAGGCGGCCGGTCTCAAACAGTATGAGATCTCGAACTTCGCCCGCCCGGGCTTCGAGAGCCGGCACAACCTCAAGTACTGGCACTGTGAAGAGTACCTGGGCTTCGGCCCGTCGGCCCACTCCTTCTTCCGTGGCGAGCGGTTCTACCGCAAAGCAGACTGGGAGGCCTTTGTCTCCGGAGCGCCTGTCGTCCCGGACGGACTCGGCGGCAGCTTCGAAGAACGCCTCATGCTGGCCCTTCGCCTGACGGAAGGGTACCGGGGCGACATCCCGGACGAACTGCGGGAAAAGGCCTCTCAGCCCCTGTTGAGACCGTTCCTCGAAGTGGGGGACGGTTTTATCCGTCTCACGAAGGAAGGCTTCCTCGTGTCCAACACGGTCATCGCCGAACTGCTCTGACCGTACATCGCCAAAACGAATAGAAACAGAAAAGAGGCTCCTCGGGAAGAGAAGCCTCTTGTTGTTTTTGTATTATCTGCCGCGTCTCGGTTTCTGGAGTTCTTTGATCATGGCGAGGAGGATCTTTACATGGCTCGGTTCCGCCTTGCGGACGAGCGCAAAGAGTTCCTGCTGATCCAGCGTCAGGTCCTCCTGTTCCCGGAAGAATTCGGAGGGGACGATGTCGAGGAGTTCGCAGAAGTACAGGACTTCGTCCAGCTTCGGCTCGAATCGGCCGTTGCCGACGCCGCTGATGTAGTTGTCGCGGTGTCCCATCTTTTTGCTGATCTCTGCCATCGACTTCGAGGACTGCCTGGCATATTCCATCATTCGCTTTTGCACAAACGACTTGTCCATTTCCATACGTCTCCAAAAACTTGTTATTGTCTGCTTATAGTTTACCGTAAAAGGTGTGGAAAACCGTCTTCCCACAGAAGACAAAATGAAAATAGTATCTTCTGAGAGAAGATTTAAATTAGTCTTAGAACCATACAGATGCGAAAAAAGTGTCTTTCTTTCGAGAAGACATAATGGTGGTAATATCTTCTCACAGAAGATATAATGGAAGTCCAGGGACGGACAGGGGAACGGTCCGATCGTTCCCTCCTGGACAAAAAAGCTCCGGCCCGGAAGCACATGCTTTCGGACCGGAGTCTTGTTTTCTATTCCTTTGGGCGATTTACTCGTCGTTCTCGGGATCGGTCGCCTTGTCGAAGATGGCGACGACTTCAGCCGAGGGAGCCTTCGTGAGAAGGGTGACGACCACAGCGCAGAGCATGCCGACCACGAAGCCGGGGAACAGCTCATAGACACCGGTGGTGGAGGACAGCAGGTTGTACCAGAGGATGTCGGTCACAGCACCGCCGACGACGCCGGCAACGGCGCCCCAGTAGTTGAACCGCTTCCAGAAGACGGAGAGCAGGACGACGGGACCGAAGGCGGAACCGAAGAGGCCCCATGCGTTCTCGACCATGTCCATGATGGCCTGTGCGCCTTCGCCTCTGGCGCTGGCAAGGAAGTACGCGATGATGGCGACGACTGCGACGACACCGCGGGCGACCCAGACGAGCTCCTTGTCGGAAGCGTTCTTCCGGATGAGGGGCTTGTAGATGTCATTGGTAAAGGACGAGGACGCGACCAGCAGCTGGGAGTCCGCTGTGGACATGGACGCCGCGATGATGGCTGCCAGCAGGATGCCGGACAGGAACGGCGGGAAGAAGCGTCTCGCGAGGTGGATGAAGACTGTGGCCTGGAGACCGTCGGGAAGGAGTTCACCGGCGACGATCATACGGCCGAGGTATGCGATGATGAGGGAAGCTGCCAGGGAGATGGTGACCCAGATGATGGCGATGGTGGCAGACTTCTTGATTTCAGACGGCTTGCGGATGGCCATGAAACGGACCAGGATGTGGGGCATGCCAAAGTAGCCGAGACCCCAGGCAAGGCCGGAGATGATGTCCTGCCAGGATGCCGAGAAGACGTTCGGGACGAAGGCATACTCCGTGCCGTCATTGAGGTTGGTGTAAACGGTGTTGACTGCGGTCGGGTCGAGGTCTTCGACGAGGACGCAGACGATGGGGACTGCCAGCAGGGCGATGAACATCAGGGTGCCCTGGAAGAAGTCCGTCCAGCTGACCGCCTTGAAGCCGCCGAGGAAGGTGTAGAGAAGGATGACGGCCGCGAAGATGATCATGGCAGTCTCTCTAGTCAGACCGGGGACCAGGGACACGAAGACCGTGGTGCCGGCGACGAAACCGGAGGCGACATAGATGGTGAAGCTGACGAGGAAGACGATGGCCGTGAGGATGGACAGAACGGGCGTCTTCGCAAGGAAGCGGTTCTGCAGGTACTCCGGCAGGGTGATGGAGTCGTTCGCGGCCTTCGAGAACTTTCTCAGACGTTTGGCGACGAAGATCCAGTTGAGGGCGGTACCGATGGCGAGACCGATGCCGATCCAGGCTTTGCCGAGGCCGAAGGCCAGGACGGAGCCGGGGAGACCCATCAGGAGCCACGCGGACATGTCAGAAGCCTGTGCGCTGAGGGCAGTGACCCAGGGGCCCATCTGACGGCCGCCGAGGAAATACTGCTTCTCGCTGTCTCCGTCTTTCCGGGTACGGACGAAGAAGAACAGTCCGATGCCGAGAACGAGGACGAAGTAGAGCACAAAGGCAAAGATTTCAAGATTCATAAACTTCTCTCCTTATCCCATAAGTTAGGGTTGATACACTTCAGCATTTTACCACATCAAAGTAATTAATACAAGAAAACCGGCCCCGAAGATGTTTGGGACCGGTGCGAATGTTTGTGTAAATTTACTCGTCTTCGACGTAATCGGAATCGGAGAACGCGAAGAAGAGGTCGTCGAC
>Ga0326511_10003582_pt1 | contig 12496 bp, 14 predicted proteins | sample 0_2496_0518_D_FD_203701 | JGI IMG/M metagenome (GOLD analysis project Ga0326511, IMG submission 203701) | Bovine rumen microbial communities from UC Davis, California, United States - 0_2496_0518 | ecosystem: Host-associated > Mammals > Digestive system > Stomach > Rumen | place: USA...
AATGGCCGCAAGGTCGTCTTCAAGTAAATGGAGGGCACGACTATGAAAAAAGCATATTTGCAGCCCACCATGGAAGTGATGGAGGAAGAGCTGGCTCAGATGCTCTGCTCCAGCACCGTCATCAGCCCAGGCGAAAACAACAAGCCTGCCGGAGCACGCGATTCTGGCGGCTGGGGCTTCTGGGACGATAACGTTGAAGAAGAGAAGCCCAATAGCGGCGGCATCATCTGGAACGAGGAATAAGTAATACTCTCTGAACCATTCATCGGGGGCTTGGCAACAGGAAGGTGTGCCTGCCCCCGTTTTTTTTAGAATAAAAGTCACCATCCTTAGCGGGAATGTCGGGAAATAGTTGAGGCTTCGCCTCGCGCTCGACCTCTGGTCGCTTCTGCAAGAATTTTCTAAGGCTCGGCAGAAAAAAATCATTTTTTCTGCTCTCGCTTTACCGAAATTTTGTATCTTTGCAGCCGTGAAACTCTAAAAAGAAAGGAATATGGAAGCAACGACAACTAAGCAGCGCACGCGCGAGGAAATCCTTGCATGGCTGCAAGAGGCACGAGAGCGTAAACAGGCTTTTCAGCGCAAGGTGGAAGCCGAGTGGCAGGCAAGGCAACAGAGCAAGAAGGCGGCAGCCGAGTCGGGCTATTACAACATAGAATGGGTATAGGCCATGAACAGACTCGACACTGAGGCCATCAACCAGCGCTCGCCCTATGACGTGCACTATGAGAACGAGCAATATGTGTTCGTGACGGACAACGGCATCGAGTACCACGTGGACTTCGAACTGGACAGCAATCCATACTACACGGCCTACTGGTTCAACCTTGCCAATCCTGAGCGCTCCAAGTCGCCCAACGACAAGAAAATCCCGCAGACGGTCATCTGCATCATCGAGGAATTCTTCAACAAGAATCCTGAGATTATGCTCTATATGTGCAGTACCGCCAACAACCAGCAGGCGCAACGGGCACGGCTCTTCCTGCGTTGGTTCAACGGCTACGAGCAGCGGCAGCGCTACTACATCAAAGCCGTCGAGGTGAAAGGCGACGAGAACCGCAAGGAGTACATTGCTCTCATCATGCAGCGTAGCAATCCGCAGCTTGATGAAATCGTCAGCCGCTTCGATAGCGAGATAGCGATGTTCAACGAGTTGAAGCCATAGACAATTTTCCCGATTCCTCAAAGAAGAATATCCGCCGAGACATCCGCAAGAAGCCCCGGAGTTTTCGTATCCGTTTGGTCTTATATATCGTCGGAGGACGACATGGGCGAACAAGCCGAGGATAAGCTCACCCAGGACAATGAGAACCCCGGCGACAGCTGGAGCGACGCCATGGGCCGTGGCGGATCTGGAACGAGGAATAAGTAATACTCTCTGAACCATTCATCGGGGGCTTGGCAACAGGAAGGTGTGCCGGGCCCCCTTTTTTTTTAGAATAAAATTCATCATCCTTGGAGAGGATTGGGGAAATTGTTGTATCTTTGCCCCCAGAAACTACATTTATCCGTATATTTATGTGCGAAAAGACCACCTTTTCGTCGCTAAAGGTCACCTTTAGAATTGTAAAGGTCATCTTCTCACGGCTAAAGGTCACCTTTAGAAACGTAAAGGTCACCTTTTCGGGCGGCCGCGTCACGAACACCAATTTTCCCTCAATCAATTATTCCTTTTAAGAAACGAATTGGTCGTTTTTCTTGGAAACAAATTATCCTAATTTCAACTTAATTATTTATTAAGAAACGAATGTGAATAATATGAATAATTTTGCTCACGAATATGAATAATAATATTATTTCTTGGAAACGAATTATCCTAATTTCAACTTAATTATTTATTAAGAAACGAATGTGAATAATATGAATAATTATGCTCACGAATATGAATAATAATACTTTTTCTTGGAAACGAATTCTCCTAATTTCAACTTAATTATTTATTAAGAAACGAATGTGAATAATATGAATAATTTTGCTCACGAATATGAATAATAATACTTTTTCTTGGAAATTCGTTTCAGACAAAACCGAGGAAATAATTATATTAGAAAAATTCTTTGCAAGCAAAGCGGCAAAGCCGAGCGCGTGGATAAAATTCGTTTTAATTATTCAAATTCGTTTCAAAAGAAAAATCTTCGTTTCCAGAAAAACGTCTCATTTCCTCGCGCGCGTGTATATATAGTACTGAAACAAGAAAATAACCCGCTTATCCCGCTTATCCCACACCTAATGCAATGCTTAATGCTCAATGCATAATGCTTAATGGTATGCCTGTAAAAGTGAGATAAGCGGGATAAGCGGGATAATTTTCCCTTTCCCTATCATAATATGCGTGCGCGCGTACACGCGCATACGTTGTAACCCGCTAAACGCCAAAAAAGAGGCGGGTTCAGGTGCAGGATCCGTCATTTATCCCGCACCTAACCCGCATCTTTTGGGTGTCAGCAAAATTATTGGTTGTTCTCGGCGAAGATGGCCATGCGCTCGTCGAGCTGCTGGTACTGGTGGTCCTCAATGAACGAGGTGCAGACGCGCAGACCCTCCTGGTGCGAGCCGGTGGTGACGAGACAGATGGCCGAGACGCCGTAGTACATCAGCTCGCGGGCCAGCTGTCCGCTGGTCATGCCCTTGTAGCCGATGGTGAAGTAGAAACCGTCGGCAACGGGCTGGTCGCCGTCCTTGTCGTAGACGATGTGGAAGCCGTGACGGCAGAAGATCTCCTTCAGCTTGTGGGCGCGGTCGCCGTAGACCTTCACCTCGTCGCGGAAACGGTACTCGCCGTCGCAGGCGGCGCGGAACATGGCGGCCAGGGCGTACTGTGCCGAGTGGCTCGTGCCGCTCGACAGGGCGTAGAGCATACGGGTGGAGAACACCAGTCCGAAGGGCAGACCCTCGTAGCGCTTTGCCAGGTCGTCGTAGTGACGGTGGAACAGCTTGTCGGAGATGCACACCACGCCGATGCGCTCGCCGGCATAGGAGAACGCCTTGGAGCCCGAGATGAGCAGCATATAGTTGTCCGTATAGCGTGCCACAGTGGGCTGGTAGGGCGGCTCGAAGGGCGTGGAGAGGTCCTGACGGAAGTCCATGGCGAAGTAGGCCAGGTCCTCCATGATGATACAGTCGTACTGCGTAGCCAGGCGGCCGATGGTCTGGAGCTCCTCCTCGGTCAGACATACCCACGAGGGGTTGTTGGGGTTGGAGTAGACGATGGCGCAGATGTTGCGCGCCTTGAGATAGGACTCCAGCTTCGGACCGAGCTTCTCGCCGCGGAAGTCGTAGACGTCGAACGTCTCGTAGCGGACGCCCATGACCTGCAGCTGCATCTTCTGCACGGGGAAGCCGGGGTCAATGAAGAGCACGGTGTCCTTCATCTTGTCAGCCTGCGAACAGGTGAGGAATGAGGCGAAGGTGCCCTGCATACTTCCCGTGACGGGCACGCAGCCCTCGGCTGCCACGTCGACGCCGATGAATGCCTTGACGAATCGCGAGGCCTGACGCTTCAGCTCAGGGTAGCCCTGGATGTCGGGGTAGGAGTGGGCGATACCGTCCTGAAGGGCTTTCACCTGGGCGTCGACGCCCACCTGTGCGGCAGGCAGTCCGGGGATGCCCATCTCCATCTTGATATACTCCACGCCGCTCTCTTTCTCGGCCGTGGCAGCGACTTGCTTCACCTCGCGGATGGTGGCCTTGGCGAAGTCCTGAATGCCCATCTTCGCAATCAGTCCGTCGACAATCTCTTTCTTAATAGGTGTCGGTTTCATTATTATCGTTATGACGTTATAACGTTTGTCGTTATTACGAAATGATTACTTTTGAGCAGCGCGACCCAGGGCCAGCGCCTTGATGTTGGCCTCGACGACGGCGTCGCCCTTGCGACCGAAGACGCGGCGGATGGCATCCTCGAGCTTCGTGTACTCAATGCCGAGGGCCTTCTGGGCTGCACCGAGCAGGATGACGTTGGCCGAGCGGGCTATGCCGTTGTCCTTGGCCATCTGCTCGATGTCGATCCTGATGACGTTGGGCAGCTTGGCCAGGTCGGCGTTGATGACCTCCATGTCGGGATAGTTCGGGATGTTGACGAAGGGCGTCGACGAGGTGATGATCCATCCGTCCTTGGCGAGGTAGGGCAGGTAGCGCAGGGCTTCCATGGGCTCCATCGAGATGATGACGTCGGCGCCGCCCTTGGGAATGAGGTCGCTGTGGATGGGGTCGGAGGAGATGCGCAGGTTCGACTGGACGTCGCCGCCGCGCTGGCTCATGCCGTGTACCTCGGCCTGCTTGATGTAAAGGTTCTCGTTCATGGCGGCCTCGCCGATGATGGTAGCGATGGAGAGGATTCCCTGTCCTCCTACGCCGCAAAGTATGATATCTGTTTTCATAACTTCAATTCTTCAATCCTTCAATTCTTCATTTCTTTTCTGCTGCCTTCTTCTGCTTCAGGTGGCGCTGCAGCGTCTGCATACACTCGCGGCGCGGGATGATGACAGAGGTGCCCTTGTAGTTGATCTCGTCGCGGATGATCTGCGTGATCTCCGGCATATTCTTCGGCAGGGGAACGACGACCTTCAGGTGCTCGTCGCTCAGTCCCAGTCCGCGGCAGATGGCCTCGAACTTATTGGTGCCGGCAGAGTCCTGACCGCCGGTCATGCCCGTCGTCAGGTTGTCGCTGATGATGACGGTGATGTTCGCGTTCTCGTTGATGGCATCGAGTAGACCCGTCATGCCGCTGTGCGTGAAGGTGGAGTCGCCGATGATGGCTACGGCAGGCCACTGGCCGGCGTCGGCAGCACCCTTGGCCATGGTGATCGAGGCACCCATGTCGACGCACGAGTGGATGGCACGGAACGGAGGCAGGAAGCCCAGCGTGTAGCAGCCGATGTCGCCGAAGACGCGCGCATTGTCGTACTCCTTCAACACCTCGTTGAGGGCGGCGTAGACATCGCGGTGGCCGCAGCCCTGACAGAGTGCGGGGGGACGGGGAACGATGTCTTCGCAGGAGGCGAAGCCTTCGTCAATTGATAATGGATAATTCTTGCCTTGCAAGCGACCATAGGTCGAGCGGACAATGGATAATTTGGCTAACGCCTTCTTGACGGCGTCAGGGGTCAGCTCACCGGTGCGGGGCAGGGTGGCGTCGAGCTTGCCGTGGATGGTCTGGTCGTCGGAGACGCCGCGGACGATGTCCTCGATGAACGGCTGGCCCTCCTCGACGATGAGCAGCTGCTCCGTCTCGTCCATCAGTCGGCGCACCAGTTTCTTCGGCAGCGGGTACTGCGAAATCTTCAGGATGGGGTAGGGACTTCCCTGGGGGAAGCACTCGTTGACGTAGTTGTAGCCGATGCCGCTGGCGATGATGCCGAGCTTCTTGTCCTGACCCTCGCAATAGATGTTGTACGTCGAGTTGGCGGCGTCCTGCTCGAGCTGTGCCTGCTGGGCCGTCACCACGTCGTTGCGACGACGGGCGTTGGCGGGCAGAAGCACCCAGTTCTTGGCCTCGGCGTTGTAGTTCAGGGCGTTCTCCTCACGCGGTGCGTCAGCACACTGGACGACGGCGCGGCTGTGGGCCATGCGGGTGGTGACACGCATCAGCACCGGCAGCTTCTGCTGCTCGGAGTAGTCGAAGGCCACGGCCATCATGTCGTAGGCCTCCTGCTGATTGGAGGGCTCGAAGGTGGGAATCATGGCGAACTTACCATAGAAGCGGGAGTCCTGCTCGTCCTGCGAAGAGTGCATCGACGGGTCGTCGGCCACCAGGACGACGACGCCACCGTTGACGCCCGTCATGCCGCTGTTGACAAACGGGTCGGCGCAGACGTTCAGACCCACGTGCTTCATGCACACCAGGGCGCGCTTGCCCATGAACGACATGCCCAGGGCAGCCTCCATGGCCGTCTTCTCGTTGGTACTCCAGCGGCTGTGGACGCCGCGCTCGCGCGCCAGTGCGTTGCCCTGGATGAACTCGGTAATCTCGGTTGACGGGGTGCCGGGGTAGGCGTAGACGCCGGAGAGTCCGGCGTGCAGAGCGCCTAAGGCAATGGCCTCGTCGCCTAACAAAAGTTTCTTTTCCATATTCTTATGCTTACGTTTTGTTACTGTTTCGTTATTTAGGGTGCAAAATTACTACTTTTTTTCCGTTTTTGCGCAAAGAATGAAAGTTTTTTTGTAACTTCGCGCTCTGAATGTAAACTAACAAACAAAAAGAACAATGAAAAAACTAATCTTTGGCGTGCTGATGGCGCTCACAGCATCAGCCGTAATGGCACAAAACAAGTCGTGGACGGCTGACAACGGCAACGGCACGTTTACCAATCCCCTATTCTATGACGAGTTCTCCGACCCCGACGTCATCCGTGTGGGCGACGACTACTACCTGGCTGGCACGACGATGCATGCGGTACCCGGTCTGGTCATCCTCCATTCGAAGGATCTGGTGAACTGGGAGTTTGCCTCCTACTGCTTCGACCGCTTCGACTTCCCCGAGGACCGCTTCGCGCTGAAGAACCATCAGGAGATTTATGGCCAGGGCATCTGGGCGCCCTGCATCCGCTACGCCAACGGACAGTTCTATGTCTTCTCCAATATCAACGGCAAGGGCCTGCAGTGCTACACGGCAAAAGATATACGCGGTCCGTGGACACACCACAACATGCAGGGTAATATCTATGACCTCGGCGTGCTGTTCGATGATGACGGCAAGATTTATGCCATTCACGGCTACGGCGAGGTGAAGTGTACCGAGCTGAAGCCCGACATGAGCGGACCTGTGGAGGGAACGGAGCGCACCATCATACCCGAAGGCAATGGCGTAGGCGAGGGGCACCACATGTATAAGATTGATGGTATGTACTACCTCATCTCTACTGACTATTCGCCTAATGGCCGTACGCTCTGCTCGCGCTCGAAGAGCATCTGGGGGCCTTATGAGACGCGTGTCATACAGGCCGACGAGACCTACGGCTACCATGCTGCTTCGCTGACACAGGTGCCTCGTGGCACGAAGTACCGCATCGGCGAGGATGGCACAAAGTTCCAGCTCGGTGCTGTCGACAAGGACGCCACGGCGTGCTCGAATGCCCATCAGGGCGGCATCGTCCAGGCGAAGGACGGTACGTGGTGGGCACTGTTCATGCAGGACTTCCACAGCATTGGCCGCACCGTCTGTCTGATGCCCATGACGTGGGAGGACGGCTGGCCCATGGTGGGTCTGAAGGGCAACCTGGGCCGCGCGCCACGCACGTGGTTCAAGCCCGACACCAAGCTGGGCTGCTACGCCATCGGCGACGAGGCACAGCCCATGACGGCTCCTTACAACCGCAGTGACGACTTCAACGGCAAACAGCTCGGCCGCATCTGGCAGTGGAACCACAACCCCGACGACAAACTTTGGAGCCTACGTGGCGGTCGCTTGCGCATACAGAGCCAGCCCGCCGAGCAGCTGATGTGGGCCCGCAACACGCTCACCCAGCGCGTCATCGGCCCGAAGTCCGTCGCCACCGTCGAGCTCTACACCAAGGGTATGAAGGACGGCGACGTCTGCGGTCTGGGCAACATCAACGTGCCTTGTTCGTGGATAGGCATCGTCAAGCAGGGCAACACCCTCACCCTTCGCTGCTTCGAGCAGATGACGAATGATACCGTTAGTGTGCCCGTTGGTTTCGCCAACGGGAAAATCTACCTCCGCTGCATCGGCGACTACGACAACGACAAGATGCAGTATGCCTACAGCACCGACGGCAAGACGTTCCAGACGTTGGGACAAGAGATGACGCTCTCGTATCAGCTCATCACCTTCCAGGGCTCGCGCCACGCGCTCTTCGCCTTTAATATAAAAGGTAAGCGGGGCGGCTATGCCGAGTTCGACAACTTCACTGTCGAGGAGCCTTGTGCTGACCGCAGCCAGAATATTCCTTACGGCAAGACCATCCGCATCATCAACAAGGCAACGGGTCGTCCGGCCATCGCTCTCAGGCACGGTGTGCTGCACGATACTCATGCCGGCGACAAGAGCCAGCTGACACAGTTCAAGGTCATCGACCGCGGTCAGGGTAAGGTGGCCCTGCAGTGTGCCGATGGCCGTTACGTGAAGGTCTATGGCAACGGTCTGCCCGGTGACGTGCGCTTTACAACCAGTATCGCGCCCAGCGGTTCTGCCGCTGGGAACCCCCAGCTCTCCACGACCGACGATATCCTCAGCACGACGTTCCTCTGGCAGGACTTCCTTGACCACGACTTCATGCTGCTGTCGCTGAAGAATCATAAGTATCTCGGTAAGAGTCCCACCACTGGCAGTTCCTATTCCTGGGACTATGCTGGTCCTGACCCTGCCCGCCGTAACGGCTCGGTATTGATGTGGGAGGAAGTGAAGTGAAAACAAAAAAGCTGCTCAGACTTGAGCAGCTTTTTTGTTATAGCTTAGTGCCGCGCCGATGGCGGTGCAGTACTGCGAGTATTTCGGAATGTGGAAGCGGATGTTGTAGAGCTTCTCTAATGGCGGGAAGATGTCCTTGCACTGCGGCAGCAGCGTCAGGTTACCAATGAGCACGAAGTCGCGGATGTCGGAACCGCGGCTCGACAGCCAGGCGGCAGAGCCGATGGCTTGCAGCACCATCGAGATGATGCCGAGGGCGATGTCTTCCTTTGAGGCGTCGCTCTGTGCTTTTGCCAGGATACTGGCGGTGGCATCCATGGGAAGTCCGGGCAGCGGTTCGGCGGAGATGTCGCCGATGCGCAGGTTCATGTTGCGGATGTCACCCTGCATGGCCAAGGCCGAGACGGCCTTGATGTCGCTGGTGTTCAGCAGCATACGCGAGAGGCCAGCCAGTGTGCCGCCGCCGATGCCAATACCGCCGATGTGGCGCATCTCGTCGCCGTTGCAGAGAACGAAGCTGGTACCCGTGCCCATCGAGACGACAATGGTGTGGTCGAGTTTCGACTCGTAGCGGGCGCCGAGGCCGTCGGCATAGAACTCCTCGACCTTCTGTGTCGGCAGACCGTAGACGGGCCCTTTGATGTAGGCCGAGCCCACACCGGTGAGCATCACCTGGTCAACGTCCTGAAGCTGGATGTCGTTGTCGTGCAGATACTTGCCGAAGGCGCCGTAGAGCGACGTGATGGGGTCGGCGGCGGTGATGCGTGTTGGTGCCGTGATGCGGCCGTCCATCAGTCCTACGATTTTCGTGGTCGATATGCCCACGTCAATACCGATGATAATTCCCATAATTCTTCTATTTTATTGGTTGATAGTCTTCGTGAATGCTGTCGGCCATGAGACGGTAGATCTGCCGTGTCCGTTCGTCGGGCAGCATACGGAGTTGCATCTCCATGACGCCGGTGTCATAGCGTACCATGGGCCCGGTCTGGGCCTCACGGGGCGAGAGGAAACTGACTTTGCGGGCTGTCTCCTCTATCAGCGGCAGGAAGAGTCGGAAGTCTACGGCTTCCTCCTCCAGCACGCGCTCGGCCAGACGGTAGCAGTGGTTTGTCAGGTTGCAGGCCAGGACAGCAGCAAGGTGCAGCTTCTTGCGACGGTTGGAATCGGCCTCAACCACGTTCTCCGAGACGCTTTCCGCTATGGAACGGATGATGTCTAAGCTTTGTGCATCGCTGGCTTCGATGAAGCAGGGGATGGGGTGGAAGTCCACGCGGCGGTTCTTGGAAAACGTCTGCATGGGATAGAGCACGCCGTAATGGCTGGCGAACGGACTGAACACACTCATGGGCACGCTGCCGGCCGTGTGGACGAACAGAGCGTTGCGCCGGCTACTGCAAAGGGTCGCTGCCACCTCGCTGATGGCATCGTCCTTGATGGAAAGGATGTAGATGTCAGCATCACGGCGGACGTCCTCAAGACGGACCGTGAAGTCGCAACCAATCTTGTCGGCCAGCTCTTGCGCGTGTGCCTCCGTGCGGCTGTACACCTGAACGATGTCCTTACCGGCATCTCTCAAGGCCAGCGAGAGTTGTGTGGCCAGATTACCCGAACCAATAATGACAATGCTCACCCTGTTTTTACCTTTTTACTGTTTTACCTTGATGATGTAGTCGAGAATCTTGTCGGCCGTTTCCTCCTTTGAACACAGTGGCAGCTCCACGGTCTCTGTCTGCGAGATCAGCGTCACCTTGTTGGTGTCGACGGCGAAGCCCGTCTTGTCGCTGCTGATGGAGTTGGCGCAGATGAAGTCGGCGTTCTTCTTCGTCAGCTTGGCACGCGAGTTCTCGATGAGGTTCTCCGTCTCCATGGAAAAGCCTACAAGTAGCTGGCCTTCAGGCTTGTGCTGGCCCAGATAACCTAAGATGTCATTGGTGCGCTTCAACGCGATTGTCATGTCGCCGTCGTGCTTCTTCACCTTCTGCTCAGAGTAGGTGGCAGGCGTGTAGTCGGCAACGGCACTGCACATGATGATGACGTCCTGTTCAGCACTTCGTGTGGAGACAGCGTCGAACATCTCCTGGGCGCTCTTGACGTCGATGACATTGATGCCCGCGAAAGGCTTGATGCTGACGGGGCCGCTGACCAGCGTCACCTCGGCGCCCCGCAGGGCAGCCATCTTAGCCAAGGCGTAGCCCATCTTGCCTGACGAGTGGTTGGTGATGTAGCGTACGGGGTCAATGGACTCCTGCGTGGGGCCTGCTGTAATCAGCATACGACGCCCCTGGAGGTCTTTCTCCTTGGCTATATGTAGCAGGATATGCTCCAGAAGTAGTTCTTCGGCAGGCATCTTGCCACTGCCCACGTCGCCACAGGCCAGCCGTCCCACGGCGGGCTCGACGAAATGGTAGCCGTAACGCTGCAGCCGCTGGATGTTGTCCTGAAGGATGGGGTTCTCCCACATACCTGTGTTCATGGCTGGCGCCAGGATGATGGGGGCCTTCGTGGCCAGCAGGGTAGTGGTCAGCATATCGTCGCAGATGCCTGCGGCGAGCTTGCCGATGACGTTTGCCGTACAGGGGGCCACCATGAAGAGGTCGCCCTTCTTGGCCAGCGACACGTGCTTCACGTCGAACGAGAAGTTGCGGTCGAAGGTGTCAGCGATGCACTTGTTGTCCGTCAGCGTCTCGAAGGTCATCGGCGTGATGAACTTCGTGGCGTTCTGGGTCATAATGACGTGGACGTCGGCGCCCAGCTTCACGAGCATTGAGGCGAGGTTGGCCGTCTTGTAGGCAGCGATGCTGCCCGTCACGCCCAGTACGATGGTCTTTCCTGTCAGCATGGTCATGGGGTGTTATTGTTCGGCGAGAAGGCCGTGCTTCTCGTAGGTGGCCTTGCGCACGATGTTGTTGTCCTCGTCGACGAAGAGCACCACGGGGTGGTGCGTCTCAGCCTCCTCAGAAGTCATACTGGCGTAGGCCATGATGATGATCTTGTCGCCGGGATTGACGAGCTGTGCTGCGGCACCGTTCAGACAAATCATGCCTGAGCCCTCTTCGCCGGCAATAGCGTAGGTCTCCAGACGATTGCCATTGGTGATGTCGGCAATCTCCACTTTCTCGTATTCCAGGATGCCCGACTCGCGCAACAGCCGGGAGTCGATGGTGATGCTGCCAACGTAGTCGAGGTCGGCCTGCTTCACCACAGCGCGGTGTATCTTTGCCTTTAGCAGGGTTATTTCCATTACCTTTCTAATCTTTCGGAGTTAACGTAGTTACTCGCTAACAATAAAGTTATCAATCAAGCGTGTCTTGCCGATGTAGACGGCGATGGCCACGAGCGTCTCGCCCTCAATACGCGGTGTGCGCTGGATGTTCTCGAAGTCAACCACCTCAACATAGTCGATGCGGGCCATGGGCTCCGTCTCCAGACTCTCACGGATGATGTCGATGATCTTCTGAGAGTCACGCTCGCCGCTGTCGATGGCTTCACGGCCCTTCTTCAGGCTCTTCGAGAGGATGAGGGCTGCCTGGCGCTCTTCCTTGTTGAGATAGGTGTTACGGCTCGACTTGGCCAGTCCGTCGGCCTCGCGGACGATAGGGCAGGGGACAATCTCCAGAGGGAAGTTCAGGTCGCGCACGAAACGCTTGACCGTTGCCAGCTGCTGGGCGTCTTTCTGTCCGAAGTAGGCACGGTCGGGCAGCACGATGTTGAACAGCTTGCCCACCACGGTGCACACGCCGCGGAAGTGGACGGGACGCACGGCACCGCAAAGCAGTTCGGTGGTCTCGGTGGTATCGATGAACGAGGTGAAGTGTCCCGGGTACATCTCCTCGGGCTCAGGGTTGAAAATGAGGTCGCCACCAGCCTCCTCAACGGCCTTCATGTCGCGGTTCAGGTCGCGCGGATAAGCTTCCAAGTCCTCGTTGGGGCCGAACTGTATGGGGTTTACAAACACCGAGACGACGGTGCGGTCGTTCTGTTCTGCCGACTTCCTGATGAGGCTCTGGTGGCCTTCGTGCAAGAATCCCATCGTGGGTACCAAGCCTACGCTCAGACCCTCTTTACGCCATCCGGCAACAATCTCTCTTACCTCCTTTACTGTCTTAACTACCTTCATATCTTAAT
>Ga0326511_10003583_pt1 | contig 12496 bp, 5 predicted proteins | sample 0_2496_0518_D_FD_203701 | JGI IMG/M metagenome (GOLD analysis project Ga0326511, IMG submission 203701) | Bovine rumen microbial communities from UC Davis, California, United States - 0_2496_0518 | ecosystem: Host-associated > Mammals > Digestive system > Stomach > Rumen | place: USA: California...
CCTACCATAATTTGTCTGTCAAATCTTCCAGCTCTTAATAATGCTTTATCTAGAACATCTGGTCTATTTGTAGCAGCTAATACTATAACTCCTTCATTCGGAGCAAATCCATCCATTTCAACTAATAATTGATTTAATGTTTGTTCTCTTTCATCATGTCCTCCACCAAGTCCTGCACCTCTTTGACGTCCTACAGCATCAATTTCGTCTATAAATATGATACATGGTGAATTTTTCTTAGCTTGTTCAAATAAATCCCTTACTCTTGAAGCACCAACACCTACAAACATTTCAACAAAGTCAGAACCGCTTATAATAAAGAACGGTACTCCAGCTTCTCCAGCAACTGCTTTTGCTAGTAATGTTTTACCTGTTCCAGGTTGCCCAACAAGTAACACTCCTTTTGGAATTCTTGCACCCATATCTGTAAATTTCTTTGGATTTTTTAAAAATTGTACTATTTCTTCTAATTCTTCTTTTTCTTCATCAACACCTGCAACATCTTCAAATGATATTTTATTTTTATCAGCTGGTGTCATCATTCTAGCTTTGCTTTTTCCAAATGACATAGTTTTGCTACCTGGATTTCCAGCATTTGCTCCACCCATCATAAAGAACCAGAATATAAAGAATATTATTAATAGTCCAAATGGAGTAAGTAAACTTAGTATTGTTACAAAAATTGATTGAGATTTTTCTTCTAATGTAAATGCTCCATCTTTTAAGAAGTCTTCTGAATAATTCATAAAACTTTGTTCATCTGGAATATTTACTTCCTTTTTTATTTTTGAATCTTTTAATTGTACTACTGCAGATTTGCCATCTGATTCTATTTGAATAGCTTCAACATTTCCACTATTAATATTTGCTATTAAATCTGAATATTTTAATTTTGAGTCACTATTTTCAATAATAGATGATAACACTACTATAAATATAACTCCTATTATTAGCCACATAGCTAAAGTCTTAATTCCGTTTTTCAAAATAATTTCCTCCTTATGTTCTTCTTTCGATTTTTTATATTGATTTTATAACATAGAATTTTTATTTTGTAAATAGATTTTTATATGTCTTTTTTGTTACAAAATACGTACTTTCATCAATTAATTACGGCTACTTATATTTGACTTAAAAAATAAATTTTATGATTTTTTACTAAGACTTTTAATTTTTTATTTGGTATTAAATATTTATTACCAATATTATTACTACATAATTTGATAATATCATCTATATGTATTTTTTCTATTCCTTTTGAAGTACTAAAAAGCTTTGTTATAGTATATAATACTAATCTTGATTTTATTACTTTTTCTTGTATATTAAATTTTCTTAAATCTAATAAAATCTCTTTTTCCTTTTGTTCTATTACAATATCGTTATATATACTTAAGACCTGTTTTTCAATATACGTTTCTTCTTCTTTTACTAAATTTGATAATCTTTCTAATGTATTTATAATATTGGGATTAAATTCTTTCTTTATATACGGAATAACTACATTCCTAATTTTATTCCTTGTATATTCATTTTCAAAATTTGTTTTGTCAATTCTAGGATTTAATATGTTTTCTTCACAATATTTTTCTATTTCTGTTCTTTCACATTCTATTAATGGTCTAATATATATTCCTCTTTTAGGTTCAATTCCTTTAAGTCCCGAAACTCCACTTCCTCGCATAATATTCATTATCATAGTTTCTGCATTATCATTTTTATTATGAGCAATAGCAATTTTATTTGAATGTGTCTTTTCTAGGATTTCATTAAAAAATTCATATCTTGCATTTCTTCCAGCTTCTTCTGTTCCTATTTTATTAGTATTAGCCAGTTTTTTTACATCTATACTTTTTGAATAGAATTCTAGATTATTTTTATGACAATAATTTTTAACATATAATTCATCTTCTTTTGCTTCTTCTCTAATCATATGGTTTATATGTACAACTACTAATTTAAAATTTAATTTAATTGTATTATCTAATCTAATTTTATTTAATATATCTAACATAGAAATAGAATCTGGTCCACCAGATACTCCTAATACTAATTTATCTCCATTTTCTATTAAATTATATTTATTAATTGTTTCTAAAACTTTGTTTTTCATTTTATAATTCATTCCCCTTCGTAATGTATAAATATACAAAAATAAGTAATGCTATTTTTTAACATTACTTATTTTACATTATATTCTTAATTTTTTCAAGTTCATTACGCCTTAAACTATTTTATTCCTTTATATTTTTTATATCTAAAAAACATAATTGCTCCTACTATACATAGTATTAATATTGATGTTGGAATAAGTACACCTGCAACTCCTGTTTTAGGAAGATTTGTTTTTCCAGATGTGGCATTTGTATTTTTAGCTACAGTTTTTTCACTATCAGTTTTTGACGTATCTTTTGTTGTACTAGGAATTGTAGTATTTTTGGCCTCATCTTTTTGAGAATCTTCTGGTTGTGGATTTTCTGGTAGTGGTTCTTCTGGTTGTGGATTTTCTGGCTGAGGTTCTTCTGGGCTTTGTTGTTCTTCGATAGTTATTGACTTTGAAACTGGTTGTAGCTCTTCTTCATCACCATCTGGAACATTAGCTACAGTAATATCCTTTATTTCTATTTTTCCAGTTCCTTCAGAATTAGATACAGTATATTCTATTTCCATAATTTCTCCACTACTTGTCCCAGCTGGTTTATATATAATAAAATTTCCTGTTTCTTCATTATAAGTTTGATCTTTTTCCTCGTCTATAAGCGGATTATTCCACCCGTTCTTTGCAATTACTTTAATATTGGTTATATTAGAACTCTTAGTTATTACTCCTTCAATTCCTCCTATTTTATTACTAGATGTTATATGAAGTGTCATTTTCCCTGTACTACCAGGAGCCAAACTACTTGCTCCACTTAAATTCAATGTTGTATTGGCAGCAAATACTGACGTAGCATATGCTAATGATATTATTACAAATAAAATTAATATTAAATAAATTTTTTTCATTAGAATTTCTCCTCTCAATCATTAATTATATAATAACAATATTTATTTTTTTTGTCAATGAATTTTTGCTTTTATTTTAAACTTATTATTTTAAATATCTATAAATTATCTATTTTTGCTATTATTCTTGACATTTTTGTTATATTTCCTATTCCACCATATTTACCTTTTCCTGCTACATCACTTGCTCTTAAATATGCTCCTGTCAAATTTGTATCTATTTTTGCTTCATATCTTGATAATTTTAACAAATCTCCTACTCCTATTTTTCCGTCACCATTCAAGTCACCTATTACTACAACTGTATAACTTTTTTCTTGCTCTCCTAGTTTTATTACTATTTCCATTCCTGTTGCTATAAATTCATTTTCATTTGTTATTTTCTCATTTTTATTATTGTATATTTCTATTATTTTTCCATTTGTTGTTATTTTGCTTTTTAATGTTTCTATCTTTGTTTCTGGCATTATTTTTTCTATGTATTTTATATTTTCTTCTTCTTTTTCTTCAAAACCTTCAAATTCAGCATGTAATTCTTCTACTTTCTTTGTTACTGTTATACCTTCTATTTCAGCAGTTTTAGTTATTCCATTTTCTGTATAACTTATTGTTACACTTGTTTTTCCTGCTGTTAAACTATTTCCATCTGCTACTGTGTAGTTTGTAACTTGCTTACTAGTTCCATCATTGTAACTTGCTGTTACTACCATTCCTGTTTTATCAAAGTTTTCTCCTTCTATATAACTTTTCTTTGTTGGCTCATTTGTTATTGCTATACTACTTAATTCTTTTGCTACAACTGTTATTGGAAGTGTTGTTGTCTTTGTTACTCCTGTTTCTGAATCAGTATAACTTATTTCTACAGTTTCTTTTCCTACTGTTAAATTATTTCCATCTGTTATTGTATAATCAGTTATTTCTTCTATTATTTCGTCTGTTGATTCATCTGTCGTTTCATCTGTTGTTTGGTCTGTTGTTTCATTTGTTATTTGCTCTGTTGAATCAATAACATATACTGCTTCAACCTTTAAGCCTGTTCTATCGAAATTTTGTCCTTCTATATAATCTATTTTAACTTCGTTTGGATTTTTTACTCTTATTTCTTTTAATTTAATTATATTTGAGATTGTTACCTTTTTTGTATATTCTTTATCAGATGTACTTATAGCTTTTATTGTATATTCTCCATTATTTCTTATTTCTCTTGTAGCTGTTCCATCTGTTAATTCAATCGACTCATCATTTAATGTTATACTTTTTAATTCAGTATTTTGTGCGGTTACTTCTATATTTAGTGTTGCTTTTTCTTTAGCAACTCCTGTTGATGGTGATACACTGCATGTTATTAGAATAAGCTCTTGTGTATCTTCAGTTACTACATAATAAGTCTTATCATTTATTATTACAGTTTCAGGTAATTCTCCTTCTTGATTATCTAATGTAGTTACTGTTTCTCCATCATCATTTATTTTATATGTTACATTATTGTATACATATCCTATTACTGTGTTTTCGTTGTCCGTTATATTTTCAGGTACAACTGTTGTAGCCGGTACTCTTATTAGTTCTAATTTTGAGCAACCCTTAAATACTTCTTCGCCAATAGTGGTTACATTTCCCAAAACGATAGCTTTAAGGGAGCTACAATTTTCAAATGTACTGTTTTTTATTTCTGTTACTTCTCCAAATTCAATGCTTGTTATTGAAGAACATCCTTTAAATGCTTCTTCCCCTATACTTGTTACATTATTAAAAGGCAATTCTCCAGCTAATACTATATCTCCTGCAAATGCTTCTTTTCCTATTGTTGTTACATTATCTACATATGCAAAATCTTTTAATGATGTACACCCTTTAAATGCACGTTCTCCTATTTCAACTAAGGTATTTTGAGGACACTTAACTGCTTTAATTGTTGTATTATTTTCAAAAGCATTATTGCCTATTTTTGTTACTGCATATGTTTCATTATTAATTATTATAGTTTCGTCTAATAATATGTTTTCCTCTGTTCCAGTATATTTTGAAACTTCCACATACTTATTTTCTTCATCAATTATTTTGTATAGTATACCATTATCTTGACTTTTTCCTAATACTATACCTTCACCCTCTCGTGCATAATATCCTTCTGAAAAAACTCTCCAATTGGCATCTGCTCTAGCTGGCCAACCATCACCTGTAATAAAAAGTGGTCTACTACTGTTATATGCATGAAAGCTTGACTTAAATTCATCTATTTTACCATCTTTATAAAGATGATATACATCATTAAAGTTTCCTATATTACCCCATTCATATTTGATTGCTGTTAAAGCATTAATTTGATTATCATTTAATTCTGCTAATATATCAGATGAAATATATTCTTTCGTTTCTTTTTTAAAATTATCAACAGTTCTTTCAAATAATACTTCTAATTGCTGAGGTGTTAATTCAGTAAATTCCATATTACCTTCTGTATATTTATCTAATTGACTTTTTGAAACACCAAATTCCACAAATTCGTTTTCGTTAAATTCAATTCCCAATCCATACATTATATATACATTAGTATATATTTTTATAGTTAAATAGTGGTTATTTTTTACGTATGCACTAGTAGATGACATACCTTTATAATATCTATATAAATCACTATTTTCCCAAATTCTTATATAGTCATATAATATATTATTATCTGTATTGACATTTAGCTGTGTATTAATAGCTTTTATACTGTTTCCTTTGATACTAACTATATCCTTAGTATTATAATTTAAAAATATAAATACAATAATCATAATAATTCCTAGTAATACTACAATACATTTTTTTACAAATTTTGTTTTCATAATCTACCTCTTTATTTTTTCTATATTTTCTTTCTTATATATTACTTAAAGTTATACAAAAAAACAATGGTCTTTTTTGCCATTGTTTTTTTACAATTAATTTTTCCTTACGGATATTCTTTATATGTTTGTTTATCTATTTGATTAAAAGTTTTTTACTTTTTTGTTACAATTGTTTTATTATTATTGTTTTCTTAGGGATACATATATTTAATTTATATTATAATTGCTACAATTTACAGTTAATAATATTCAAAAATAAATATTATAACTGATCTAATTTTGCTATTATTCTTGACATTTTTGTTATATTTCCTATTCCACCATATTTACCTTTTCCTGCTACGTCACTTGCTCTTAAATATGCTCCTGTTAAATTTGTGTCCATTTTTGCTTCATATCTTGATAATTTTAACAAATCTCCTACTCCTATTTTTCCGTCACCATTCAAGTCACCTATTACTACAACTGTATAACTTTTTTCTTGCTCTCCTAGTTTTATTACTATTTTCATTCCTGTTCCTATAAATTCATTTTCATTTGTTATTTTCTCATTTTTATTATTGTATATTTCTATTATTTTTCCATTTGTTGTTATTTTGCTTTTTAATGTTTCTATTTTTGTTTCTGGCATTATTTTTTCTACATATTTTATATTTCCTTCTTCTTTTGCTTCATATTCATCAAAATCAATAGTTAATTCTTCTATTTTTGCTACTGTTATACCTTCTACTGTAGTAGTTTTTGTTACTCCATTCTCTGTATAACTTATTGCTAAACTTGTTGTGCCTACTTGTAAATCATTCTCACCCTCTATTGTGTAATTTGTTACTTCATTGTTTCTTCCATTATTATACGTCGCTGTTACTACCATTCCAGTTCTATCAAATTTTTCTCCTTCTATATAGCTTTTCTTTGTTGGCTGATTTGTTAATGCTATACTACTTAATTCTTTTGCTACAACTGTTATTGGAAGTGTTGTTGTTTTTGTTACTCCATTTTCTGTATAGCTTATTGTTACACTTGTTTTTCCGACAGTTAAATTTCTTCCATCTGTTACTGTGTAGTTCGTAACTTGCTTACTAGTTCCATCATTGTAACTTGCTGTTACTACCATTCCTGCACTTTCGAAGTTTTGTCCTTCTATATATTCTGTTTTTGTTGCCGCTCTTGTTATTTCTATTTTTTCTAATTTCTTTTCTACAACTATAACTTTAAAAGTTGTTTCTTTTCCTTGATATTTTACTGTTATTGTTTGTTCTCCTAGTTTTGTTTTGTCATATCCTGTTACTTCTACTCCTTCTGCTGTAAGATCTATTTCTGTTTTTTCTCCATTTTCATATGTTATTTCTAGCTTTCCATTGTTTATGATTATTTCTGTTCCTTTTATATATGTTGTTTCTATACTTCCTTCTTTTACTGCTATAGCTGTTATTTCATTTCTTACTGTTACTTTAAATGTTGTTTCTTTTCCTTGATATTTTACTGTTATTTCTTGTTCTCCTACTGTATTTTTATTATATCCAGTGAATTTATCAGATTTTAATTCAATTACCCCTGTTGTTCCATCTTCATATGTTGCAGTTAGTTCTATTCCTCTTAAGTCTAATTCTTCTCCTTTCACATAACTTGTCTTTGTTGGAAGTGTTGTTACTTCTATTCCTGTTATATTATTATGAACATTTACTAAGCATTGAGTTGTATGATTTCCATCTGATGTTTTTACGGTTATTATAACTTTTCCTTGCTTAACAGCTGTTACTATAATTTTTGAAGTTGTTTCATCTAATACAGCTGTTGCTATGCTTTCATCACTACATATTATTTCAAAGTTTTTATTAGTTGCATTATTGGGTTTTATTAATACTTCTAGTTCCGCTGTTCTTCCTTTTGCTAAATCAAGTTTTTCTTTATTTAATTCCACTTCTGTCACTGTTATTGGTGCTACTACCACTTCAAATACAGTTTCTTTACCTTCATATTGTACTTTTATTATTTGCTTTCCAACCTTATTTTTATCATATCCTTCTATAGTTACTAGATTTGATTGCAAATTAATTGTTGTTCCATATCCATGACTATATGTTAGTGACAATTTTCCTTCATTCAATTCTAATTCTTCTCCAAATGTATAATTTATTTTTTTAGGATTAGACTTTATTTCTATTTTTTCTAATTTTATAGGTACTTCTATATTTATATCTATTTTTTTACTTAAATTTGTTCCATCTGTCGTTTTTATATTAATGCTACATAAACCATTTTGTTTTGGTGTTACTACACCATTTTTATCTACAATAGCAATATTTTCATCACTGCTTTCCCATTCTAGATTCTCAGATAAACTATCAGGTGAAGTGTACACATTAAATTTCTTACTTTTAAATTCAGTAAAAGTGTATTGTGATGTTTCTATATTTAATATGTTATCACAATCATTTACTACTTTAACTTTAACTAAGGCATATTCATTTCCTATCTTAACTCTAACTTTAGTTTCCCCTTCATTTTCAGCATGGATTATTCCATTATCACTTACTGTTACTATTCTTTCACTTCTAGATGAGAATTGTGGTACAAAATTTTCATGTAAATCACTATTGTATTTATATTCAAAATTGATGCTTATTGATTCTCCTTTTTTCATTATTATTTCCGAATTAAGCAGAGTAATATCTACAACATATTTATTATATAATGCCAAATAATAATCATTTATATCATCCCATGTATCTTCAGTTACAAATTGTTTAATTATATTCATCATAGTTAAAAATCTATTAAATTTATTTGATGTATCATAATTTTCTATAATGTCATCTGTATTATTAACATATTTATTAATAATTTGTTTCATTTTTTCTTTACCAACAATATCAAATATTTGAGTATAATTGAATAAAGTGTCTGCATAACTACTATCAGCATCATTTTCATAACTTGTTTTATTTACTATATATGACCAACATTCTGCATAATTATTAGACAAATACCTTTCAATAGTTGATTTATAATTATTTACTAAATATTTATTCATAATTTGATTTTCGCTAAGTTTTTGTCCATTATCATCAAATTCTTTATCTTTATTTTCAAGAATAATATCTTTTACTCCTGCTGATGCAAATAAACAATATTCATATGCATTTACTGTTGCAACAATATTATCATTTTCTTTTGCTAATTTTTCTAAAACATACTGTACCATTATTAAATTAATATATTCCGAACCAATACCCCAATAATTACAATTTATAAATTTACTACATTCTGCAAATTTATGACCCATTTCATGTAATACTGTTCCAGAAACATTAATAATCCCCTTTTCACTTGCAATTTCCATTTTTTTTAAGGTCGCCCTATGATATTCTTTATTCATTACAATTTTACTTGAGGCATATGCACTTGCTATTTGACGAGAAACCCCCGTCCATTCAATTATCAAAATAGGGGTTGCAGGAGATGGATTTAATTCAAGAAAATAATCATATGCATCTTCAAGCTTATTTATCCAGGTTTTTAATGTTGAATAAGAAATTAATCCTTTTTCAGAATTATAATCTTTAATTAAATTCAAATCAAATTCAACAAATAATCTACTTTCTTCTGCTCTATCACTTGCAATTGTTATCCATTCTATCTCTTTATCTTCTATAGTTGAATCAGTCTTATATTCTAAATCATTATTTACAATATATGAATCACCATCTAATTTTACAACTTTTTTAAGTTCTATTTCTAATCCATTTAAATTACCATCTTTTATTTTTAAAGATTTTTTTCCAGTTCCCATATTTATTTTCAGTTTTGTATTATTAATCAATTCACAATTTATTAATTCATAATTATTGTTAGAATATAGCACATCTTCAGGGCTATTTATTGCTCTATTAATTATGTTTGGTAAATCAATACTTTCACTTTGTTCTGATACTAGCATTATAATTTTAGCATTGCTAAATGCGTCTTTTCCTATAATAATTTCTTCCGGTATCACCATATTAGTTAGGTTCGAACATCCATAAAATGCATTTTCAGATATATTATTTACACCCTCAGGTATAATAACTTGTTCCTTTTTTTGAGGACATCTTATTAAATTGCTTTTTTCTTTATTATACAAAATACCATCTATATCGCAAAAATATTTATTATTTTCATCCACTGTTATATTATATAATTTACTACAATTTAAAAATAATTTATTTCCTATTTCAGATACTCCAGCTGGTATTTTTATATTTTCAATATTTATACATTCATCAAAAGTATTTTCTTCAATTTTTGTTACACTATTTGGCATATCAATTTTAGATAAATTAGTACATTTGAAAAATGCTTTACTTCCTATGCTAGTCACTGTATTTGGAATTTCAATGTTCTTTAATCCACTACTTCTAAATGTGTCACCTTCAATTCTTGTAATTCCTATCGGCAATATAATATCTTCTAATTTATAGCAATACATAAAAGCTTTTTCGCCTATACTAGTTACATTTTGGGGAATTTCTATGTCTGCTAATTTATTACAATTAAAAAAAGCATATGATCCTATTCTTCTTATACTATTCGGCATTTCTATACTTTTCATATTTATAAACTGTGAAAATGCATCTTTTCCAATATTTGTTATTCCTTCTTCTATTTTTACAGATTCTATATTATGTTCTTCTCCATAATAATCATGTTTAGAAGTATTTTCATAATTTTTCATTTCCCCATTTCCACTTATTATAAAACTACCATCATTATATAATTTTGCAGTAATATTACTTGTTCCATCTTCTTTAGACATATCCCATATTCCTATTAACTCTGCTGCATTTGATTTATTTGTTATTCCAAAATAAATTAATGCTAAAATTATTGTAACTATTACTAACATTATTTTCTTACTTAACTTCCTATTCATAATGATTTGCCTCCTCAATCTTTCTACTTATATATTAAACAATTTTGTATAAAAAAGCAATGGTCTCTTTATACCATTGTTTTTTAAATTTTATTTTTCCTTACGGATAGTATTTATATATTAATTTGACTTCTATATTATATTTCTTTTTCATTTTTATTACATATATTATAATTTATAATACTTTTCTTAGGGATTACACTTTTTCCTTTAAAATATAAATTTTAATTTATAAAGTTACAGCCCAGTAACAACTTTATTTACAAGTTATTCACTCTAGACAATACTCTTAAAATATTTAACATTTCTTAATCATCAAATCTTCTTTCTAAATTAACAAACTTAGTATAACTTCCTAGCCATAATAATTCAACTGTTCCTGTTGAACCACCTCTGTGTTTTGCTATAATAACTTCTGCAATGTCTTTTTTCTCACTATCTTGATTATAATAATCATCTCTATATAAAAACATAACTATATCGGCATCTTGCTCTATTGCTCCTGATTCTCTTAAGTCTGATAGCATGGGTCTATGGTCTGGTCTTTGTTCTGCAGCTCTTGATAATTGCGATAATGCTATAACTGGTACATCTAATTCTTTTGCAAGTATCTTTAAAGATCTACTAATTTCAGAAATTTCTTGTTCTCTACTTCCAGATCTTCTATTTCCACTTCCCTGAATAAGTTGTAAATAATCAATCACTACCATTCCTATGTTTTTCTCTAATTTTAATTTTCTACATTTTGCTCTAATTTCCATTATATTTATACCTGGTGTATCATCAATATAAATTTCTGCTTCTGATAATGGTCCTATTGTTCCCGCCAGTTTAGTCCAGTCATCTTCTTCTAGCTTTCCTGTTCTTACTTTATTACTATCTACCATTGATTCACTACATAAGATTCTGTTTACTAATTGTTCCTTTGACATTTCTAGACTAAATACTGCAACTGCAGTATTTCCTTTTAACGCTGCATTTGATGCAATATTTAAAGCAAAAGCAGTTTTACCCATAGCAGGTCTCGCTGCAATCAATATAAGTTCTGATCCATGAAATCCTGCTGTCCTATAATCTAATTCAGTAAATCCTGAAGGAACACCAGTTATATGTTGTTTTCTATTATATAATTCTTCTAGTTTAGTAAAACTCTCTACTAGAGCATCTTTTATAGGTGTATAGCTCTTTTGAGATTTATCTTGCATAATGTTAAATATTTTCTTTTCTGCACCTTCCATGATGTCTTCGACATCTTCTGTTGGGCTATAACCAAGTTCTATAATTTCATTTGCTGTTTTTATTAATCTTCTTAACGTAGATTTCTCTTCTACAATTTTAATATATTTCATTGCATTAGCAGTTGTTGGTACTTTTTCTGGTAATTCAGCTAAATATTCTAGTCCTCCAACCTTTTCAAACTTACCCATTGACTCAAGTTCTGCTTTTACTGTAATAATGTCAATAGGCTCTGCACGATTATACAAATTTAAAATTGCAGAATATATTGCTTTATTATCTTCTCTATAAAAATCATCTTCTTTTAATACTTCGATTGCTGAAATAACAGCATCTTTATCTGTTAACATACTACCAATTATTGCTTGCTCTGCTTCCAAATCATGTGGTGGTACTTTTCCTAATTCCATCCCTTTGCTTCCCCCTTATGTAATAAACTAATAATATAAAAAAGTTTGGATATGTAAATTTTTCTTAAAAATTTATATATCCGAACTTTATATTA
>Ga0326511_10003585_pt1 | contig 12494 bp, 21 predicted proteins | sample 0_2496_0518_D_FD_203701 | JGI IMG/M metagenome (GOLD analysis project Ga0326511, IMG submission 203701) | Bovine rumen microbial communities from UC Davis, California, United States - 0_2496_0518 | ecosystem: Host-associated > Mammals > Digestive system > Stomach > Rumen | place: USA...
GTTTTGATATGTACTTACGATCCATCCTAGCCAGTCTGTAAATGGTTGTACAGTACGTCTAAATTTATCAGGATCGAATTGCTTTGATGTGGTTATTTCTTCCTTCTCTGGATATACAAGCTCAAAGTCTTCTTCCCAACCAATAGACGTTGTATCTTCGGTACGACCGCTTATAAAGTCGTCGTATCTACGTTTGCTGTTGTCAGCAACATATCCACGGAAATCTGCAAGAGTACTGTTTACAGACAAACACTCGATTCTAAGAACTTTATCGTTGTCCCAAATCTTAGACCCATCATCTTCATCCCACAAAGAATTTCCTTCCTGATCACGTTTAACACAGAAAGGATCTTGTGCATTGTTTGTACCGTTCTTAGAATCTACCACTTTATAAATAGATCGCTGTCCATATGTGTAATCAGACTTCTTATCGTCCATAAATACATACTGTCCTAAGAACGAAGGAGCTGTTTCTCCTTTATCTAAGTTTTGATAAAACACCAAACACGGGAATGAATCAGGAGCTGTTCTTATTGTGTATGGGAACAATGTTTCTCCAAAATAATCTCCCCATTGTTTTCCATCTGTGTTAAATCCTCTAAACAGATTGTTTGTTGCAGCATCTGTAGTATTATCTCCAGTTTGTAGAGATATTACCTGATTTGTGGTAAACAGTTGAGGTGGAGTTCTTAGCTTATATTCGTTATCTACTTTAGCGTTAAACCAAGTGTCCTAAATAAGTCTTAAGAAGCCACCATTGTGTGTACCAGATGAATCAGCGTAGTTAGCTTGTAATACAAACTTATTCGCCGGAATTGCGTCATCCTTCATTTGATATCTGTTCTTTGTAAACGGAATATCAGCAGAAGCATCTATTGTCATCGTTGGTCTTGTTTCGTCAACAGAAGACCACGTCCACAGTTTATATGATGTAAGTGGGTAGTTAAGAGTAGATTGGCCGTGCTTTCTAATTCTACCGTGCGTAACAACAAAATCTTTTGTACTATCTTTAAGATTTATTCTTTGAATATCGCACGCAACGTTAGACCCTGACTTGGTCGTGTCTCTGTCTAACACAGCAGATAGGTTACCTTTGATTATAATAACATCTGATAAATCTGCACATAAATTTTGATCGATTACACCAGATTTATAAATGTTGTTTTTGGCAATAATGTCCTTTTTGTTTTCACTGTCGTATACAAAGTTATCGTATGCGTTTGTTATTGTAATTGCCTTAGAATAACATCTCATACCATAAACCCTTATACCAGAGTTTACACCGCCAATTTTAATATTTCCAGAATTAGAATTAAATACAGACGGATTATAATCTTTCCATCCTGCTGCGCGTTCTACAATACCATTGTTAACTATAAATATGACGTTTCTCATATCTTCGCTAACATCTTGAGCGGTTCTTGGCTCTACGATAAACGCAAGTTTAACGCGCTCATTTGCCTTATAGTTTGTAGTAATCACTGGAGTGTTTTGTATGTACAAAGACGCTCTATTCGCAAATATACTAATGTGTGGGTCAGAAGCGATAGTTCCGCCAAGCCTAATAAGTTCTTCATCTGTAGAAGAAACATATTCGGATTCGAAATCTATTTCTACTGTCACACCTTTTGTTTCGGCATTTATATTATAGAAAGGATTATAATTAATAACGGCATAAGAATTTTCACCAGACAGCCTTAAACTATTTTCGTACCAACCGTTTGCAGAATTCCACTTTACGCCAGTAAACGTAGTGGAATATTCGTCATATGCCCATTCGTCTACATTATGACTATCATTCTGTTTTCCGTAAGCCGACAGTTTTAATCTCAAATCAATACCTGTAGTTTCGGTTACATTTAAGGAACTTTGATTGATCTGTATGGGAATGGCTATAATTTCTAAATTGTCCCTGTATGCTACAAGATATGTCTTCCTTCCTACATGAGTAAAGTCCGTAGGAGTAAAAGTAAACGTTGGAGCATTTATGTTTGGTGTACATCTATATGTATTTATGAGCGTTTCTACAACATCTGTATCGTCGTCTTCGCTCATGTCTCTAAGATACCAAGACACATCGTTTTGTTTTTGGTCTACATATCTAATATATCCCCAATCAAACGAAAGTTGCTCGTATTGTGTAGCAGTCATTTGAAATTCTGTCGGTCCAACAAGACTTATTCTATCATCGAAATCGTATTTTAGCGAAATACCGTCTATTTTACGTTCACCGCCTTGCGTATATGCTACATTTATAATATAGTATATAAGATTGCTGTAGAAATTATAATTGTCTATTGACATCTATCCCCACACCTAAACAGCATGTAACCCGGCTTTCATGTTTATTAAATCTTGAGAACCAGATTCTTTATAACTTGCACTAGGAGTAAGGTTGTTTTCTTCAGCAGAAGAAATGTTAAATGTAGAATTTACGGTCTCTTGAGCACCTTCTTCTAAAGTATTGTCCCCATAATAATATCTACAAGTCTTAAAGCTGAGAGGGCCCTTTATATTTCTGTTGGCATACATACCAAACTACAGCTACGACAGATTCTTTTGTAGGGCTGTATATTCCAGATCAGTTCCTATATTAAGTTGAACTGCTGTAATATATACAGTCTGTGTTGTTTCTGCACCAGATGTAGTTCCTTTAAACGACATTTTTATCGTATTAGTACCTAACGACAAGTGTGAGGTCATATCCATTACAACGCTTTTGTTAGCCGGATCCAGTCGTCGTATGTCACGATAACCGTTTTCTACAATTTCATATGTAACGTTTACAACCTCGTCTAAAGTTTGGTTCTTATCGTTCTTTACTTCCCAGGTATACCGTATCTCTGCGCCACTTTGTCCCTCTATACCGTATCTAATATAGCTTTCTCTGTTGCTAGTAATAGATATCTCTATTCCGTATTCCGAAGGGGCCACAAAGTTTGTTATTTCAAGGTCTTTGTATGCTACAGGATCGTTAAGCCATGCCAAGTGCGCATCATAGCTACTAAACACTCTGTATAAGTGAGCGTCTCTATCTCTATATATATAGATCGGCTTTTTTAGCTTTTCTTGCAACAGCTCTCTAATTCTGGCACCAGACACCGGAAGATTAGATGTATCATTGCCCCCCGTAAGACTGTTTTCTCCAGACACCCAGTCTGTAAATTCGTTTATTTTTTCAGTATATAAATCCATGTTATTTTATTTCGTCAGTCCAAGGTGTTTCGTCAGTCCAAGGATATTCATCCATCCAATATCCGTTGGCATAACAACTCAATAATTCTGTTAATTTACTCCAGACTAATTTTAGTCCGCTGTATACTCTTATAATATCCCTATTACCACTATAAACACCAGTTATTGTATGATTGTTTATGTGTATCATAGTTCATTATGCTGCCCAAGGTCCCTGGTTGTTTTGTTTCATTGATTTAAGCTCGGCAATAATACTTACGATATCTTCCCAAGTACACGTAGGATCTGAAGAATCTACAAAATCGTAGAAATCATCAGCAGAGTCAAACGTTTTATTTTCTTGAGTAGCTAAAGCAGCATTGTTTTCGCTATTGTTCTTCTTATACTTAAGAGCGTTTGTAGCTGTCTTGCCGCTAGGAGTGTTGTCAAATATACCAGTATCGTCGGTCTTACCAGAAGGTTCTGTAAAACGACTAGCCAGTCTTATTATACCATCCTTGTTAAAACGATAGTCACCAGTAAACAACGATGTATGCTCAGTATTAAACGTACCGAATTCGAGGCCGTCGCCGCCACCGTGCTCAAACTTAATCTTGTTCATATTGCCATCGCTGTCATAACCCTTAGGTTGAATAGCAATACCACCGTGGTCTTCGCAACGAAGATCGATAGCGTTTGCACGAACCTTCAAATAACCGTATTGACCATTAGATGCAGTAGCCTTCTTAGCTTTTGTGCCAGTCTTAACTTCTACATTCATAATGTTGGCTTTATCTGCGGTATTGTCTTTTCCTGCAGCTGCACGAGCCTTATTCTTTTCAGCAATAGTAATAGCCTTGTCTTTAGTTGTAAGGATTACGTTTGATGCATTTAATTGAAGATCTACAGGATATTCATCGATCTCAGCCTGATCAGTAGCAGAAACCTCTGCACCATTAAGAACCTTTACAGCCAGTTCTTCTGGATCTTTTCTGTGATGAGAATACAATGTAACGTCGTCGCCAGGTTTGATTTGAAGATCGCTATACGGTTCGATATTAATTTTACCACCTTTTACCTTATTATTCTCGTCGATGTATTTATCTGCATCTGTAGTAACAAGGTTGAGGTTATGTTTGTTTGTGCCATCAAAATAGACATGTGTGTCGTTATTTCCTGCACCACCAGCTCCCAATTCATTTACATCGGCAGCAAGATTGTTCCACTCAGCTGCTGTCAGCTGATCGCCTGTATTTTTATTTGTATTATGATTTAAATTCATAGCTATTATGATAATGTTATTGGGAACTCACCGATAGCGCTATCCCCACCAAGGATAACTGGGAATGTTCCTCCAAATGTCCAATTTGTTGTTTCTTCTTCTCCTTCGTATGTGAAGTAGTATGTCGATTCGTCTATAAGGCCTTTGTTTACAAGATTCTGATACTTTTGTTCAGTAAGAGTAACCATGTTTGACTATGCCCCAGTGTCGCCTTCAGTACTTCCTTCCGTTCCTTCTACACTTATTTGTGTGGGAGTTTCAGAAGACCACCCGCCTTCACTAGGTCTATATACGTCCTTCTTCAGTACGTATTTCTGGTCTATAATTCTTTGTAAGACAGATAATGCGGTTGATACCTATTCTGCAAAAACATAGTTTCCTCTTTTTTGATACTCGCTTCTGATATATGACAACGCTGTATCAAGGTCTTCTGTTGTAGAGTAATTGTCAAACTTATCGTCAACTGCTGCAAGATCACTATTTGTAGCATAAGTAGACTAAGCGTCTGTCTTTAACAAATAATTATCTTCTATATCTTCTCTGGTCATGTATGGCTCCAGGTTTATATTTGGAGCTTTTTCGCCAACTTCAATCCACTCTTGAGAATCTTCGTCATACCGGTATTCTGTATATACACTACCTTCATCGCCTTCGCTTTCTAGTAGATATATTTTATTTGGATTCGGGTTTGTTATAGCCTCCAAAGATCTTGTAATGACCATAAAGTCCGTATCCAAGGTGACATCTATTTTTCCGTCTGAGGATATAGAGATGCCGTTTCCGGCAATAAGCTTCCCTTGTTTGTTGTTCAGATCTTGTAAATGCTGTGCATTTGTTACGTAGCTATCTGCAATTTCTGACTTCTTGGCGTATTGCTGTAACTGAGAAGCATCGGCCTTTCCTTGTAGAGCTATTGTTATAGTTCTATTTTCTACAGGGTTTGCAGATATCGTACTCAAGGTGTTATCTACAACAATATTACTGCCACCAGAAGGTATTACTATATCAGAAGAACCTTCGTTATTTCCAGACCCACCTTCACTAATACCGTCTTGTGGAGTATATACGCTTGATTTTTTTACAAACGTATTTTCTACCCAGGTCTTGTTTGCGTAATCCCCTTTGGGTTGATAATTTTCTTGCAAATATCTATATTCTTGTTCTAGATATTCGCTCATGTTTACTTTAGTATCTGCAACACCGACCGAAACCCATTCGCCGTCTTGATACTTATATTGCTGGTAAACAACTTTACCGTCTTGATCTGTAGTTTCTAACAAGTAAATCTTGTTTGGGTTTGGATTTTCAACGTTGTCTAATGACTGTGTCATTATATACAAGTCTACATCTACAACAGCACTAATTATATTATTTTTAATGCGAATGTTTTCACCAGCTATAAGTTTGTTTTGTTTATCTCTAGCAAGCTCTGTATAACTTTCTTCTAAAGATGCTATGTCATCTGCGGTGTTTCTGGCGTTACGATCAATAGCGGATATCGCATTATCAAACCAGTCTTTTAATACGTATTCTGTTGAAACAAAATTGCCACTACCGTCTGTAAGTGTTATGGTACCGTCTTTTTGTGATGCAGAGAATATTATTTCGTCTTTGCCGTTTTTAAATGTAAACGTCCCGTTTTGAATATCGGCGGTATTAGGTCCGTCACAAACATACTCTTTACCGTGCGTCCATATACGAAGCTTGTCTTGTATAAAGACAATAGCGTCTTTAGGGATGCTATCAAGATCTCTCTAAAACGCTTGATATGTTTTGTAATTATAAAATCTATATTGTTTTTCCATGGATCGCCATTTAGTAGTTTATATATATGGCTAAAGGGGGCTCTTTCGAGTCCCCTAACCAAATACTGAAGCATTGCCAGACTAATGTACGCCGCTTCCCAGGCTTTTATTACGTAATTATTGTGCCTGCTCAGGGGTGTTTACCTCCCCCGCCGCTACCTCTGTTTGCAGTCCGTCGACCTTTTCCTCCTCTATAGCGGGAGAGTCAGCGGAGCCTGTTGGCGCGCTCTGTGTGTTTTCAGTAGGCACGTCTGTTGATCCATATCCTCCGTCACCTCTATCAGAATCGGAAAGTTCAAGTGTTTCTGTAAAAGTAGCGTCTGCAATAGGAATAATCAAAAGCTGTGCAAACTTATCGCCTTCGCGATATACGGCCGGAACCACATCTGTAGTAGTTCTAAACTTGGCCATGATCTCACCACGATACCCAGAGTCGATTACACCAGGACTGTTTGTGAGTGTGAGTGATTTCTTAAAAATAGAAGATCTTGGCGTAAGCAGTCCACAGTATCCCTCAGGGATCTCAACTGCCAAATCAGTATGATAAACCAAGATAAGTTGTCCGCACTCATTAATCTCCGTAGTGATTCTTGTGGCAACTAAATCAAATCCTGCGTCCGTTTTATGGGCGCGTACCGGAGCTACTGCTCGCGGATCAAGTTTCTTAAAATTAATATTCATGTTCATTCTATTTTGTTGGTCTTCCCGCAACGACTCGAACGCTGACCAAGAGGGTTAGAGCCTCCTGTGCTACCATTACACCACGGGACGGGGGTGGCTCTTTTAACGACTGAGCCAGAAGATGTCGAAATACTCATATTAGATTGCGGCCCTGGGAAGATTCGAACTTCCTACATTCCCGCCGGAACAACCGACATATAACAGTGCCTACCACAATTTATACTATGATCAAATTTTCTTGTTGTGCCCTACTGCAGTCGCGATCTGCTGGATTCTTTATCTGTAGGGCCTACCTCAGCTCGGAAGCTGAGCACGTATAAGGGTAACTTATACGCAAGTTATTACTTACCGCAAATCCAGTTCCAAAGTCTCTTATACCAAGGCTTCTTCTCTGTCTTCTTACAATCGCAATTCATAGAAACTACGATTGCAGAAAAACAAGTTGCGTTATTCTTAACAAGATCAAGTTCATCTGACGTAATGGTTTCACCATGACGAACCTTCTCTTCAATGTAGTTGCTGTAGATGTCGTTTACAGTCTCACAGCCGATTGTGTTAATCAAGAACTCAGGCTTAGTTACCTTTCTAGTTCTCTTTACAGTCTTTGTATTTTTCTTAGTCATATCTGTATATATTTATCATCCGACACAGTTTGTACATGCGTCGCACGCACATTCGCATTTCTCAGAAGCTTGTGCTTTTGCCCACTCGAGCTTAGCCTCTTCTTCACGCTTGTTGTAATCTTTCAGGTTAGCAACCCAATCCTTGCTCTTTACAGCGATGACTTTGTTTTTAAATGCCCCGTCATAAAATACAATGATAAGATCGTCCTTCTTTACATCGAGCTCTCTACTATACTCTCCGCTTCCAAATACAACATGCATTGGCTCTTTTGCCAAATAGATTCGGCTGATCGATTCGCGTTGGCTTTCCAGTCTATCTACACTATTGTCTTCTGTATCAACAACAATGTTACAACCCTGATTAAGATATAATGTCTTCATTTTATAGTATATTCTTTAGATTTGTTTTCTTTGTATCTACGCTTTAGCTTAAACTTAAACAGTTGATTAAAAAGAATGTCTTTTGTATAGCTATCGTCTTTCATCAGCTCTACTGTTTGTAGAAACGGATGTTTGCACACCGTAGCAACAATATCTTTATCAATCCCTGTTCGTTTAGATACTTCCTTTATTACTTGTTCAATATCTATCACTTTTCAACTCCAAGTATATCGTAGAGTCTAATAAGTCGACTATCCTTAACTAGATCAAAAGGAAGTCCTGCTGTGGCACGGAATATTACTATATCTCCAACACCAATATTCTTATACGGACCGTCCTGTGCGTGTTCGCTATTGTAGTAAAGGGGAAGTTTTATAACAACACCCTTTAAATAGTCGGAATCAACTTCTTTAACCTCTGTTTCAACCTTGTCGAAGTCTTGTGCTTCAACGCCATTTGCATCTTTTGCGGGTGTACCATTTGAAACAGGTTTACTAAACTCTTTCTTTACCTTGATCGGATCCAGGGGCTTAATCAAAAAGTGATCAAAAAAGCTGTATTTAATATTACCAGCTACACTCTGTGCAAGCTCCGATTGATCAATTATCTTATCCTCTTCGTTCATTTCTTCAAACTCTTTAGATGTTCAAGCAATGTAATCATGTTTGTCAATACTGTCTGACGCTCAACCTTTACACATGCAGGAAGCTCTGCAGTATCCTCTTCAATCGTCTTAAGACCAGTTTTATACTTGTTAAGAAGATTGTCGATCTCGTCGAAGATATTTACAAAAGGAGTTGCTGGTTTATCACTAACTTCCTCAAGATAACCTTCTTCGATAAGAGCCTTTGCATATTCTGGAGAAATTTGGAATTCAGAATTATAAGAAGACTTAATTTCATCTATTGAACTGTCGTCAGTCTTATAAAAATTTTCCTGATGTTTAGAAACATACATCTTTGTTTCCTCAGAATACTCGAACAAATCACCGAGTTCCATCACAAAGAAAGGATTAATTACTCGTAAAACTTTTACCATAATTTTTATTTGTTTAATCAAATTACACCATCGTAACGTGTGGTTTGTTTAATGTGGTTGCAAAAAAGGTATAAAATTTTTTAAACTGCAACTATTTTCGTGATTTGATCGTTAATGGATCAAATATTCCCCCTATAACCCCCTAATATATAATATTATATATGACTAAGAATAATAGTAAGACTAAAAAGAAAAGTATAATAGACGTATATCCAACTATCTATGATGTCGATATAGTAGTGGCGAACAAGTATACTACTATAAAACAGATAAACAAACTATACGAAACAGTAGATCATAAAGATTTCGATGACGATGATACATGTTTAGCTTATACTCAACCTGGGTATAATAAAGTTACTAATCGTCCTATAATTCTAGTAAAATACTGTGGCGATACTATACAGAAAGATAAAGATAAGAAGCTAGATCTTATAAATACTTGTGCTCATGAAGCTGTTCATGTATGTATGAGGATATACTCTAAGACCGGAGAAGAAGTATATAAAGATGATCATAATGAATTACTTGCTTACCTGCTTGGTTGGGTAACTGAAAATATCTATAAGACATGGACGAAATAAATCATATAGAGCTGAATGCTATACTATTTTATGCTGACTTTTTAAGTCTTAAGGCTATTTCGCAGCCTGTAACAGATAACTGTAAGTATTTTTATATACACGGGGTGCCCATCAACAGTGCATTTATATTAGACTTAGAACCTGAATATGACGTAACAAACGAATATTTTAAACAAGCTCTTGTTGAATATTCTGCAATAAAGAACAAATACGGAGATGAAGGTGTTGAAAGTTTTATAGACGATGTCTGCTGTATAAGAGCGTGTGGGAGTGTTGATGCAGAACGTATGTTGAAGTGCATACACCAGTATAGCAGTAAACACGAACGTAAATAGGCTGTAAATGCCTACAACACGTGGAGAGATAATCAAATATATACTCATACAACAATCAATGAAAATGGAGACCCCGAAGAAAAAGAATGCTCAAAATATGTCTATCACGCTGAAAGAATGCTTGGAAAACAAGGAATGGTTAAAAGGCTACGAAATAATAAACAGAGATACTAAAAACAGATTAAAAAATCACTTATACGATGACTAACGAATTAACAACTATTATTTGTGTCTCTGTATATCTAGTACTCTGTATAATATTGACTGTTTTTCATAAACCTATTGACGAGAGCGATTATGAATGAAATAGAACCGTGCGATTGGGAAGTAATCGAAGATTTTGGAGACGAACCAATACACAACTATAAAGAACCTAACTATAATTATGACTAATAATAGCAATATTTATGACATTGATGGAGAAATTATCAGAAAAATCGATGATGACCACCAATGGACTGTAGAAGAAGTAAAAAATAAGATAGAATACTACCGTAATAAGCTTAAGGATCTGGCTGAAGACGATAAGAAAGCCGTCCTTTACGCTACATATATGCGTAATTTATCTAATTATTTGCTTGTTTTATACTCTAAAATGACACCTGACCAGCTAAACGCTGAGATTAATGCCGCTAAAGCATTGACTACTAATGAACAGGTCAAGAAAGCTATGGAAGAACTCCAAGACAGCCTTAACGAGGAAGAAAAAGAGAAAGAAGAGCCTAAAGAGACTGTAATGGACGAATATGTAGACTTTGTTGAAGAACCCGCAAATACAGAAGACAATGAATGATTTACAAGCTTACGTCTTCACCTGCATAATAAGCGCAGATAATGACGAATTTGGACTTTCTGAAGAGGATAAGCAAGAGATCATATATAGACATGATTTAGGCTCCACTTGGGATTATGTACTAGAACCTATAAAAGACGAGAAAGTACGTAGAAATTTAATAGAATTTTTAGACGATGAGACAGATAAAACGGATATTCGTACACTGCACGGCAGGTCCATAGACCCAGACCGTAGCAGAAATACAAAAATATTGGAAGACGCATAATAAATGGACAAGTCCAGGATATCATTACATCATTAAGCCAGATGGAGAAATAGTACCATTACAACCAGAAGACAAGCCTTCAAATGGAGTAGCAGGATACAACAGCACAGCAATCAACGTCTGCTACATTGGAGGGGTTGATAAGCAAGGAAGACCTGTAGATAATCGCACAGAAGCCCAAAAGAAAGCCTTATCTACCATACTAAAGGATCTACATAAAAGATATCCAAAAGCAGAGATCTTAGGTCATAGAGACATATGGGGTTCTGACCCTAAAAAGTGGCATAAAATGTGCCCATGTTTTAATGTAAAAGCAGAGCTTCCAACTCTCCTAGCAGAGAAGAAAGAAGTAAGCGTAAAAGAAGTAGTAAATAACATAAAGGTAGATAGTACAGCATTACACCCAAAATCAGAGATAAAACCAGTACCTGTTACACCTCTTATGAGTGAGCAAAAACCAGCTAAAAAACAGGGCTTTTTTGGGACTCTAATTAATGCTATTTTAAGTATATTTAAATAATGTACGCGTACCTTTAATTATATATAAGCCTCAGGGAGAAATCCTTGGGGCTTAATTTTTTTTAAAATTTTTAAAAATTTTTTTGTTCCCAACGTGCTACCTTGTGTGAGTGTGGAAACGTGAAACAGCAATAAATCACACCCCGCTATCAGCACTCGGAGTAAACCACCCGTACGGGTTTGCACCCGTCACAATTTTGTGACGTATGTAGTGTGCGGAAAAAATAAATCGATATGGAAAAGCAAGTAACAATTAACGGACAACAGCGTACAATTCAAGTAAACAATCTCACGATTGTAGACATGATTAGAACGGGTGTTTCCGCTACTGAAACAAGTCTAAATTATTCTTTTGTTTGTTCTGCTGATGCAGGATGTGAAACGGAAGAAGATTTGCTGTCAGATTTGGGTGCGCTGAGTATGTTTAACAATGACGTACGTGTACCAGTTACGGATGCCCGTCCTCGTCGTGTTAAGAGCTTGCAAGCTATTGCGCCAAAGGTAGACGAAAGTAATGAAGCCCTACTTAAAGTGTGGGACGACAAACTTAAGTCTATTTTTGTCGGCAAGGAAATTGCAGTAAAAATGCTGACTGTGAGTGTAAAAGAACTTACAAACGGCGAACGCGACTCATATACGCTAAAATTTGGGGATACGGTGGTCGAAAATGTGACCGCTCGAACCACTGCGTATATTGACGACGACACGAAAGCATTTGAACGACTGCGCAAACAAGTGCTGGCGGACATTGCGAACGAAGAGGCAGGAGAGTAATCTCCTACCCCTTCCGCAATGCGGATTTATTCCACACGAAAACGATTCCATATTAATATATAGCGTAATGTTTAATCAATATACATAAAGCAATGAAGAACCAAGAGTCAATGGTCAATATTTCAGTGTCGACCTTAAATGCACTGAAGCAGTTATTATTCTCTGGTGAGAATGGTGTTGATTTATCTCCTATCGTTAAGGATATTTCAACAGGTTTGAATGCAAATGAAGACCTGA
>Ga0326511_10003587_pt1 | contig 12481 bp, 11 predicted proteins | sample 0_2496_0518_D_FD_203701 | JGI IMG/M metagenome (GOLD analysis project Ga0326511, IMG submission 203701) | Bovine rumen microbial communities from UC Davis, California, United States - 0_2496_0518 | ecosystem: Host-associated > Mammals > Digestive system > Stomach > Rumen | place: USA...
TTGCAGTATAATTTCCGTTTTCTTGACTGGCGAATAACTGGAAACGTTTCCCAACTAAGCTATAGGCTTTTGCTGGTTTAATAGCAATAACATTATCATCATATGCCGTTAATTTAATTAAACCTTCTAAACGCTTCTTTTCAGTATCATCTATTAAATCATCAAGTACTTTAATTTCCCATGTTGCTGGAACATAATGCGTCCCTAATTTCGCTTGATAATAATATATATTACCAAGTTGTAATTGAGATGTTGATAAACCGGGTTGCTCTATCAACTCTTCATTTTCGTTTGTAAATAATTGAATAATAGAAAATTCTTTTCCCGTCAAATCCTCATGAGATATATCAGGTTGAGGGTCTCCCATATTTGTATAATAATCACAAACTCTTAATTTTATATTATCCCGTTTAGGGTTATATTCATCCTGTTTAACAGAATACTTATATAAACCCAGAGGGGATACTTCTACTACTTTGGTTACTTGATATACTTTTGGATCCATTGAATTTGTTGTTAATAAAAACCTTTGATCATGCATTATAGTACGAGTATCTGGCAAACCTAATTTTTCACGCTGGTCTTCATAAACCAATGTCGTGTCAGGTGCCCAAAACCCAGTTAGGTTATCAAGGGTAATCGTCTTTTCTGCCCTCCAAATACCCAAAATGTTACTCAAACAGTTCGTTAAGCTGATTGAGGTCTTTAAAAGACTTTCTCATATTTTCATATGACGTTCAGACTATATCATTTTAAGTCCCCGTTTCGGCCTACTTAAGCCTACTCGCATCTCAGCGATAGTCGTTGAACATTCCTCTCTTCAAGGCTTTGCTGCTGATTGCCCAATATCAATAATTTTTATACTTTCACACTTAAGCTTATTTCATCCTTATGTTGTAGTTTATTGATCTCTAAGGGGGTCCCAGCAATTAAAGGACATACATCACAGTAATGTGACGAGCAGTAAATCTACTTGTGTAGGAATTGGCAGATCTAACAACAGCAAACAAATGATTAATCTCTCCATTATAAACCCAGTTAAATTCCCAGTTGCATTGCAATATATTATATCTTACATACGCATTTTGATTATCTCTATCGACAATTAACCACCATTGAGTCCTTTTCCGTACCGGCTGTTTAAATGGATTCGCAAATTCTTCTTGAGTTAAATTTAATTCTGAACTAGTATCATCAGGAACTAAAACATAACTTCCAATAGGATAATGAATTCCTGGTCTGAATTGAAGATAATAGTCCACATTGTCCTTCGCAACCGACTGTGATTGGTGAAATTGATATTTTGCATCTTCCCATTTCCAGCCATCTTTGGTTAAAATGTAAACTCGTTTATATGTTGGATCGCCCGTCCAAGTTTGATTGATAATAGCATCTGATTGCTTACGACGAATTTGTGCTAAATTTGCGCCATTCTGTCGCAAATATGATTTATACTGAGATAGTCCAACCATTATTTACATTCTTTGGGCTGTATTTTATCAATCAAAGCATGTGCATCCAAAATTAATTTGCGATAGGGTTTATAATCAAAATCTTGTTTTTGCGTTTCATGTAATGCGGTCTCTAAGACACTCATCATAATACATATTTCGGAAGGATAGAAGAGAAGACTATTCATTCCATCAATCTCATACATTACATGCGTAAAATATTGCTCATAATTTTTTTGGTCTACATCTGGGAATTGATCTTTAGTATTAGGGTCTTTATATATCAAGAGCCAAAATAATTTTTTGTGTAATTGTTTTTTATATTCGTTAAACTGCTCATCTGTAAATGTACCGTATTTATGATTTATCATTGCGTTAAATCCTCCCCATTTACATAAGCATTATAAATATATCCTCTGTCACCTATCATACGACGTTGCTCCTTTTTCCAACTATCCAAAAGACTTTTATATGAATTTAGTGTCTGAGCTGGGCTAAAAACCTTTTCCTCTTTACTAGCATAGACAGACCGCAAATTAACTAAACTGTTTACCTTAGGAGAAAGCCAGTTGATACCCAATCCCAACGCCAGTAATTCAATCACAAAATCTTCATCTTCAGTGTCGTTGGTAGTGGTTTTTAATTCATATGTTAAGCGCATGATATCATCATCAAAGCTTAGTGATGAAAACAATCTACGAATATAAGGTGGACGAGCCGATGCATGAATCCAATTACACAATAATTCTTGCACAATATTGTCGTCCATTTCTAGAAAATCATAAGCTTCTACCTTAAGATAGAAGCTTTGATAAATGTCATTATAATCAATAGAGGCCATTGGTATTTACCTCCATTTCTTATTCCATCAAAGACGCCAATAAATTTAATTCTGTTCCGAACAAATCGTCAAGGGCCTTGATCTTTCTCACACTATCCAATTGACCGCTGGATACTAACGTTGAAGCAATACTCTTCAATGAATTAACTGCACGAGGTGGTAAAGTCTGAATGGTTGCAACCATATCATCTACACTTAAATCTAACACACCTCTTAAATCATCAACTGTATATTGCTCATCATAATATTTCTGTAACTGAGGAAACTCAGCAATGAATTCATCATCTTCAATTACAAAAAATGGGCCAAAAATATAATTAGAGCGACTTCTTACAGAGGCTACCAAATCCCGATATTCGATCTCTGTCTCATCTCCGTACTCTACAAAATTGTACGTCAAACCAGATTTCGGGCCAGTATACCATAACCCGCCCACTGTAACAGAACGACACATAATGCCGTCTTCCTGTGCGAATTTCTTTTTTGTAATTTCTTTTTCAACCTTCTGAGTCACTTCAGTCTCTTGCACCTCAGATTTCGCAACCTTCGGCGCGGACGTTACTTTTCTATTTGCCATAGTAGTATCTCCTTTTTATTCCGAATAAAGAGGATAGACACCAAATCTATCCTCTTTCTCTATTATAATTACGCAGTCAGAGTCCACTGACCAAACCTTCTCTTAACACGAACAGCCATACCCCAGCTCATCTGGATCTCATATTTACCCAGGTCATCATACCGGCCATGCTCTTCGCCCTTCTCAGTGATTTCGTCAATCTCAGTCTCACCATCTGTAAACATATCAATTAATTTGTTGTCTACACCCTTGGCAAGGAACAGGATCTTAGTATCATCAAACAGCTTGGTCGTCAGAGTCTTATCAGCAAAACGCTGTTCCACAACTACCAGTTCAGTACCTTCATAGTCGCCCAGTAGGCCAGTATGAGCCACGGATTCTTTCATAGAAGGAGCAATCCAGTTCACGTCGCCTAGCTTAGCAAAGTTCTTCAGAGCAGTACGAGTACCAATAGCAACAACCTCAGCACCATCATTAGCCGCGCTAACATTCTCAATGATAGCATCAACAGCTGCCTTGGTAGCAGCACTAAATGCACCAGAAGCAACAAAACCAGTCTGTACAGGTAGCTTGGTCGCAGCATTCATAGCCAGATTATAAATTTCAACCTGCTGCTTCATAATGAAAGATCTACCCAGCATAGCGACCAGTTTAGTCCAGTCTTCCTGACCAGCCATATACTTATTAAGCTCCATACCAACCGCAGCACCATAACGGTCTACCGGGATAGTATAGGATTCACCCACACCGGGACGCTGCAGAATATAATCATGATGAGAAGTACCAACCTTGGCAATACTCAAAATCAGATCTTCATCCTCTACCCAGAACAGGTTGTCCTGACCAAGAGCGCGAGATCTAACATTCACAAGCTGATTAAACAGTTCGCTCTCTCTCATGCCATAGGAAATATACTCATCAACGACTTCTTCAATAATCTCAAACCATTCCTGGCCATGGCGCTTCATTGCACGGTTAAAGGCACGATCAGAACGCAGAGAATCTGCGTCCAGCTCAAACATAGCCAGAGTCATATCGCGTAGCTTCTTATCAGCTTCTTGCTGAGAAATACGGTTACCTTCCTCATCAAAAATCTCTCTGCGGAGAGCGAGGTCAGTCATGAGGTTTTTAATTCCCTCGGCGTCAGTTTCAAACTGACTAAATACCTGTGTCATATGATCAGTCACAATCAATTTACGATTTCTATTCATTATCACTTACCTCCTTTCCACAAAATTAAGCCCCAACAACATACTTGCCACTTGCAAAAGTGACTGCCTTGCCTGCTGCGGGTGTACCAGTAAATCCAGCGGGAGACACCTCAAAGATATCGCCCTTAATAAGAGAATATGCCTTAACAGTCTTGCCAGACTCGTTGTAGAAATTCTCTTCTTTCGCAAATTCTTTGTTATAATCCTCTGCAATCACAGGAGCGTCATATACAAACAGTGCCTCTGTATCATCAGTTACCTCAATATACCAATTACCATTCGCAGCCTGTTCCCGAATCACACCAGCAAAAGTAGGGGTAGCGGCCTGCTCATATTCATCAAAAGCAATCCAATCACCACGTCCCACCAAAGCTGTATTATCAGTATCTTCAGTCAAACGAATATTGTAAATGTGTCCCCCACCGTAGCCAGATACTACCTTGCTGGGGAAACCAAACGCATGCTTCGCAATAGTATACTTAATCATAGCGTTGTTCTCCTTTCATTAAAATAGCCAGCAAATACTGGCTTCTATGTTATTATTAATTTGTTGATTATCTCTTTTTAGAAAATAGATTTCCATACCTTGACTTCTTTGGTGTACCTTTAACGCCAGACGGAGATAAACTCATCCGTGCTGGAGCGCGATTTTCAGGCTTAGCAAATGTCAAGTTACCGCTCTTGGCATAATTCAAAAGCATTTGATCTACGGTGTTCTTTAATTCCTCAAACGTCATTTCATTTTTGCCGTCGTTTACTTCGGCTGCCAACTTTGAAAAATCCTCTTTGTCAGCTATAGCAGCATAGTCAGCAGAAGCAACTAATTCTTGCTTCTGATACTGAGCCAATTGACCACAGACGCTTTCATAATTCTGACGCATGTTTTCAATACTGATCTTCTCAGATTCGGTTAATAGCATAATAAACAACTGAGTGCGTTCACCATTTAAGGACAGATTGTCGCCATCTTTGGTGTAACTCTGTTTCCAGACCTTGTTGGAATCCCAATCATACATAATGAAATAGTCTTCATAAACATCTTCAACATAACACCATTCTTCATCGTTACGATAAATGGAGCACAAAGCATTTAGCCCTTGGCGAATTTCGTCAAAACTTAATTCAAACAACTGATCAAAAAGTTCGCCCTTACTCAACTCATTATTCTGTCTCTTGGGATCAGACTCATCATTATTATTGGCGGCTCCGTCATCTGAATCATCCTCACCATCTACACCATTACCATCTTCATCCTCTTCACTACCAGCATCGTTATCTAAAGTATTATCAGTTTCAGGGTCTGCTTCCGGGTCGGTTTCAGGATCGGTTTCAGAATCACCATCAAACTGTTGAGTTCCAAGACCCTCCGACCCAGAATTATCTTCCTGCTCTGCAAATGCTTCCGCAAAGGCGGTTTCCAATTCTTTGTCAGACAAGCCTTCGTAACTAAAAGTTATGTCCTCAGCAGTTTTACCGTACTTTTCTAAAAGTTCGTTAAACTTATCCATTGGCTTTTCCTCCTTTCCGTTAGCATTATTTATTTTTAACTCTTCCAACGTTTTATTTAACGCCTCAAGAGTCTCAATCAATTTATCATTTTGTTCAAATGAGATATCCTCATTTGCTGCATTATTGATTTTAATATTGGAACCTGCCATCCCAGGTTTAATTGCTTTTCCTGATTCATCGTATCCTAAAACGGTTACTCCAGAAAAATAAAAATCTTCCAAATTTAATATTTTATCTTTTGCATTATATGACATTTCTCTCACAGACAATTCTACACTGACTGGACATTGGCCCTCTCGTTGAATAATTTCAGCAGCTTTACTATATTCTTCGTAAATATACCCCTCAACACAACAATATGTTTGCTTCTTGTCTGAATCATATTCTAACCGAGCATTACAAGATTCAGGGATGACTCCTACAGGAATCTCATCATATACTAACTCTTCATCTTCACTAATATGCATATTATGTGTGTAAAATTGAGGAACTCCATCTACTTCATGAATATACCCTAAAATTGGTCTATTAGAAAAAGAAGGTAAGGCGTTATTCATAGAATCTTCGGATATAAAACTTTGGTTGTTATTTTTTAATATGTGACATGCTTGTAATGTTACAGGAAGCAAACCCTCTGTTTCATCCGTTTTATCTTGAGAATCAAATGTTAAATTCCCCGGTACGCTAACGCCTATATTACTATTTTCATTATTAGCATGAAATTTGACATCGCACTTGTTAGAGACAAAATATTCATATAATTGTTGAAAAGAAACAAATTCACTCACTTTATTACTCGCCTCCTTTCTTAATTCGAGAAATATTCGTCTTTGTATTTCCAATAATACCCCATAAATTCTGTCCTATTCAAAATAGCTGATTTTAATATGTGAGATATAACTCCGCTGTTTATGTTCATATCTTCTTGTATTTGTTGATAGCTGTTATACTCCTTAATAACTTTCCAAGAAGCATTACATTTTAAATAAATATGTCGATTGTTATCTAGTGTTCTTTTTAACGGCTCTCCATATTTAGATAATAAATAACCTTTACAGGACCCTTGCCGTTTAAGTACTTTTGTTACTTCGCCGCTGGGTACTTGTAAAAACATCTCTGCATCATGAATCGTTGGAAAATGATTTACAATATTTCCTTGTAAATCATAAACTGTAATCGCTTGCATGGCCTTCGAAATAGGATATTTTAAATATTCATCATCTTCATATCTAAATGTATAATGTTTATTATAAATACAAGACTTCCCAGACAATATGTTGAATAGTTTTATATAATTTAAAGTTGTATCATCAATTACGTCAACGGTAGTGTTGTATATTTTAACTATTTCGCCATATGAATTATACATATACACTTTTTTGCCATTCCATCCGGCTTTTAATAAACGATTTTGTTTAATAATATCATTCGGCACTTCATTAATAATATGATCATTAATATGTAAATCTTTTCCTTCGATTAAATTATATGGCTTTTGCTGTCCCATATGATATAATGGTAAAATTGGTAATTGGTCTTCAAAAGCCCAAATATAACCATTTGCAGTATAATAATCATGACAACAACAATTATAAACTGTGGCTCCATCTATCTTATTTTTCCGACCCGCTTCTTGAGCAGAATCATATGTTTCTAACAAACATAGGTTTAAATCATATTTACACACGGGTCGCCCCTTCACTTTTTTATTATCTCCGCCCCACTCGACATTATACCCGTTTTCATAAATAGAGCTATGATAATCAAGAATGTATTTTTGTTCTAATGTATTAAGCGATTGGATTAAGTCTTCAATTGTATCAGACTCGATTCGCACTAATTCTTCTATGTGAAAAACTTCTCTGCCAAAACTTCGCATTGCTTTATACAACACAGTTTTATATTTAGGGTTCAAACACGCTGACATATGCCCATGCCATCTTTCTGAGAGCGTAGTTATAGTTTGTCCAATATACAATTTATCGTTGTAATCATTATAAACTTTATAGATATATCCTTCATATTTCTTTGTCCCAATATTGTAACTCATAAAGCAATCCTCCAAATAAAAAAGACTGGCATTTTGCCAGTCTATATTTGAAGGTAAGCTAGGGAATCCCTATAATGCTTTTTACTAGGCGGACAGCCCAACCTATATCTTCCACATAATAAAAACTCCTCAACAGGAGAGGAGATTACATAAACAATTTATTGGTATAAATTGTTTTATCATTTAATTCAAAACGAATCTTGTCATCATTAACAAAAGTCCAACCGTTGGTTGATTGAGGAGCAACTTCTAATAGTCCTTTCTTTCTCAACACATCCGCTGTTTCTTTTGAAGTGGTATAAATAAATTTTTTTTTCATGTTTTCTCCTTATGACTGTGCATTATCTCTACCTTCAGCACTTTTTTCTCCCGCTGTAGTTTGCTGCGCATCCGCAGGACGCCCACCCGTTTCGGGATCTGTGCCTTCTGTCACTGTCCCAGCATTCGTAAATGAAGAATTTAACGGATAGATCATAATATCTTGTAACTTCAAAACATTATTTTCCAGATTACTTAACGCTAATGTATCTATTTCTGAAAAACCATTTAAAGTCATATATGCTAACTTCGTCGGCAGAGAATATTGAGCAGCTTTCATCATATCCTCTTTAAATTGTTCTCTGGTATACACTGAAATAGGAAAGAATTTAACAGTGCAAGGATTAGTACAGAGATAACTTAACTGACGATTGACAAATGCTTGCGTTTGAGGTAGAAGAGAAGATATAGCAAATTCTGTATTTGCCACTTGTGAATATCTAAACGCCTCCGCGCCCGAAATAGTTTCGCCGTTCAATATTTCTGCACCACCAGCAGTATTTAATACAGTTTTCGTAGCATTGGAAATCTTGCTAGTATCTCCAGCTGCCTGATCTTCGAAACCAATATAATCTAATTTACCTGGCACGATTGCGGCACTAACATAATCTGGTAATGCTTCATTGATCATTCTTTGGAAATAAGCCAGCATCAATTCAGGATTAATTTTCCAGTCATCAATATCTTCGCCAATCGTTTCCATTTGTAACCAGATCATTTTATAAATCTCTTGTTCATCTGCGATTGCCTGAATATCTTCAAGGTCCGCTAAATTAATTAATGCATTAAATATTGCTAGAAAAGGTGGAAGAATTGTTTCATAATCTTCATACCTATATTTTAAACAAATGGCATATTTGTCAGGCACAGGAACCCATTTTTGATTAGTACGCTGATATTCTTTATACATGGCATCAAATGGTTCTGGCATATACTCTAATAATTCTTGGCGAGATCTAAAATAAGTCATATCCATACTAATCGCAAAATCACCTGTCATATATTTACCATCAATACGAGCATAATCTGCGGGTATTTGCCAAATAAACACTCCAGTTTCGTCAATAAAATACGCACCATAAAATACGTCCTGTACAAAGCACGTCAAATAAATATTATAAAATTCCTGTTGCAAATGCATGGTTTCCAACCATCTCAAAGTTTCTTGATATGATTTTAAAGTCTTATTTGCATCAGGAATTTTAATTAAATCATATTGAGGAATTACTGAGCGCCCATTCAAATAAAACATATTAGCATAAAAGTGGCATAATCGCATATATGTCATGGAACGATAAAACAAAAACCACGATAGATTTCTTAAGTTTTGTTCATTACTTCCCAAACTCTGCATATATCTGCGCAACAATTCTTTGTTAAAAACGCTAATTGTTTTAGTTTGAGTTTTTGTAGTATCTCGTAATTTTATAATATTCTTACGATCTTCTTCAAATTGTTTTAGGCGCTCATTTGCTTGTTCATATTTTTGAATCAATTCTTTTTGTTCTGCGACTGTAAGCCGCTGGGTAGCCGAAGATGCCGAGGCTCTCTTCGGAGAAGATTTTACTTGTGCCATAGACACCTCCTATATAATTAAGACCAGCTAGAGTAACGAGTGGCTGGTCTAATAACCAGTTGATCTAATAATGATTGTGTATTAGTAGTTTTTCGTCTTTGAGTAAGATGCTTACGACGTTCCTGCTGAAGAGCGTAAGCAAGCAGACAGGCCGTATAGAAGCGGTCGTCATGGAGCTTTCCTGCCTTTTCTGGAGCGAGATCAAAAGAATCTTTCCCAGAATCTCTCTTTTTACGCACTATATTAACTATTTCTTCTTTCATTGCATCAATGTTAGCTAGTGCTAATTCTTCTTGCCAATCAAGTTTAATAGTTTTTGTAGAAACAGATTGAACTTTAGATAATTCTTCTTCGAATTGCTCTTCAAATTGTTCCTTACTTAATTTTTTCTTCTTCAGTCTCTTTCTAATTTCTACTTTAGCTTTTTCGAGCTTCTCTTCATCTACATCAAAAACAGTTAAATACCCTTTGTTATCATAAGGAGCAGTAAAACTAATTTTATCTTGATTAACTAACTCGATTAATGCTTCAGCCATTTCTGATTTGTAAGCGGAAGGAGACATTAAATGTAATTTATTAACGGCGTTAGGGAATCTTTTAACATATTCAGCAGAATACTCTTTATCAATTAGCCCTCTGTGATTTTTCCCTGATTTATCTTCCCAATCTTCCATAAGAAAATCGGCTATATTAACTCCTCCGCCACCAGAACCCGCATCAATATAAATACCTACTATATTACCATATGCATCCAATTCAGCATTATATTCAAGTATTAATTCTTTTAAATATTTAATTTGATCAGGGGTCTGCATGGGGGATTTTATTTTTTTGCCAATATCCATTAAGTTAATACAATTACAAATTCTCATTTTAATATCATCATCACCATTAACATCTTTATCATGGTATATTTCACCAACGGATATCACACTGTTATCTCTTGAACGGGCAGGATCATAAGCAATAACAAATTTTTTATCTCCTGTATCATTAGATAATAATGGCCGACGAGTTTCTTCATTACGAGTAATCGTGCCTCTACGAATAATAGCATCTGCACCAACGTCTGTTGTAAATATACAATAATACTCTCGTCTGGCTTTTTCGGGATTACGTCTCATTTCAGATTCAATTGTAGAACGAGAAAGAAGAGGAGTAATTAGTTCTCCACGTAAAGTCGGCTTAAGCGCTTGTTCACAATCAATATGAATTACACAAAAGTCTGGATTGCCCATTATTTGTTCTTTTGAAAAATCTCTATATAATTTATAAAACTCCGTGTCTGTGCTAGACGCGGAAGAAATATAAAATTTTTGATATGGTAGATTTGTAGCAAAGGTTCGCTGTCTAATCGGATCAATAGATTTGCCAGACGAATCTTTACCTGTTTTTAAACTTTTATTCGTAGCGGCAAAAGCACCATAAACAGCAATCATCTCGCTAGACAAAAAACCGCACTCATCAAAAATCACTGTACCACGTTTACCTCTTTTGGCCGAAATATTGCTATTGAGGGTGGTAGTCTGTGAGCCATTATATAAATTATAAGAAAAGCCATTAGACGAATGACTAAATCCATCTCCGCCAGCTTGCTTTACTTCGATTTCTTGTTTAAAAATATACCCCGTTGATCCAGCAAATGTATCTATATTATCATTCGCCAATTTTTCGAGTGTCATAAATGTTTCCTCTGCCTGCCCACCAGAGCCACTAGCGATATATGTCCATACATTGCTAAAAGCCATATCTTTTGCCATAGTCTCCAAATCTATAATAGTAGACTTACCATAGCTTCGGGTACAAACACATAAAACATTTGGACAAAACCAAGATCTTTGCACAATTAATGCCTGTCCATCCAACAATTCATAATTAAACATAATATCAATCATTCGAACAGGATTACATTGAAAATATTTTTGCATAGCGGCTATAGCCAATAAGCCATCAATTTTTCTTTGAGAAAGAGGATAGTTTATTGGTTTTACAAAAACACCATAATCCTGATAAAAATCTTTATCATAATTATCAGGAATCCATATATTACTCTGAGCCAGCATCTTCTGATACCTCCTCAGGATCTTCTTCCAAGCTAGAGAAGACAGAATACATATCTTTTAAATTGGCATATTGCTTGTCTGGCTTCATACTGTTCTCTTCAAGATAATCTTTTAAATCTAAATTTTCTTGAAGTAATATTCGATTGATTTCTTTGTATTGATCTTTCTCTTTTCTAAGGGCAACAATAGTCTCTCGCATTTGAGCAACCATATCAGACCATTCAGACTCATCAAGCGCCAACTGTTTCATAATAGAAGCGTCGCTCATTTCTTGAACTTGTTGCATTCCACGACAAGTTTGAATATCAAATCCATTAACATTAGCAGCTCTCAGATTTAAATCACGAATTTTTTTGATTTTACCAGTCCAAGTATTTTCACCCTTTTTAGCATTCTTGCTGTTTTTCAAACTAATGCAGCTCTCCGCAGCCAGATCCTTAATCATTCCAGTAACTTTACCTTTGCTTTCTTGCAAACTCTTAATAGTAGCAGAATTATTCTGAACCTGACTTAAGTCGCCCATTAATTTAGCAATTGTATCATCAATCTTACTAAGCTGAAGAAAGCCTCTGACAATGCTAATACAACTAGCTGTCCGCATCATATCATCGTTTGCATCTTCACTTGCGTCAAGCAATCCCAATAATTGAGAATATAAAAAAGGTTGATCTGATATTTTTTCCTGTTCAAACGGATCGTAAGAAAGAAGACGAGTAACATCTGCCTTATTCTTTAAAAAATCAGAATAAGTGTCCTGATCTTCTCTGCCCGCAACGACATCCTCAACCGTTTTCTCATCTTCGTATTTAATATGAGTCTTGAACATGTCAGAATCACGCCACCCTTGGCCTATGTATTGAGGCATAGCAGAGTTCTTTACCAAAG
>Ga0326511_10003588_pt1 | contig 12480 bp, 4 predicted proteins | sample 0_2496_0518_D_FD_203701 | JGI IMG/M metagenome (GOLD analysis project Ga0326511, IMG submission 203701) | Bovine rumen microbial communities from UC Davis, California, United States - 0_2496_0518 | ecosystem: Host-associated > Mammals > Digestive system > Stomach > Rumen | place: USA: California...
CCGGAGACGCTGACGCGGTTTAACCGGCAATAAGCCGATAAGTTCAGCTTGGGATTCTTGATGAGAGCCTGCTTGTACCGTTCAAGGAGACTCTTGTACTTGTCTTTGCTTGCCATATTCATAATAAATAATTTGTGCGCGCAAAGGTACAGACTTTTAAGCGAGGCTGAAATACGGTAATGCCGAGACGCTTACTTTAATTCTCTAATTCTTGATATTTTTCAGCGGTTTGCGACATTTTTTGAGGGCGGGGATAAACCCCGCCCCTACTGGATATGCGTCACCCTATATCACCTAAATATCCTTGCAAGTAATTGATTATCAATGGTGCTATTTTGTCCCAACAAAAAATTGACGAAGTTGTGCCAGTGCAGGGAAGGGCTTCATGCCCTTCCAAAAACAATGTTCGACCTATTTCTCTCGCGTTTGTGTCATTTGTAATAATTCTTTAATTCTCTAATTCTTGATATTTTTCAGCGGTTTGCGACATTTTTTGAGGGCGGGGATAAACCCCGCCCCTACTGGATATGCGTCACCCTATATCACCTAAATATCCTTGCATTAATTGATTATCAACAGTGCTATTTTGTCTCAACAAAAAGTAACGAAGTCGTGATGGGCCAGTGCAGGGAAGGGCTTCATGCCCTTCCAAAAACAATGTTCGACCTATTTTTAAAAACGGTTGGAGCATTTTACAGCGGTTGGTGGCATTTTCAGCGGTTGGGACATTTTTTGAGGAAGGGCATGAAGCCCTTCCCTGCACTGGATATGCGTCCCCTATATCGCCTAAAATATCCTTACAAATGCTTGATTGTCAATGGTGTTGTTTTGTCTCAACAAAAAAATGGCTAAGTCGTGCCAGTGCAGGGAAGGGCTTCATGCCCTTCCAAAAACAATGTTCGACCTATTTCTCTCGCGTTTGTGTCATTTGTAATAATTCTTTAATTCTCTAATTCTTGATATTTTTCAGCGGTTGGGTCATTTTTTGAGGAAGGGTATGAAGCCCTTCCCTGCACTGGATATGCGTCACCCTATATCACCTAAATATCCATGCAAGTAATTGTGCTATTTTGTCTCAACAAAAAGTGACGAAGTCGGGTCATTGCAATTTGGATCTCCTGCAATTTGAAAATGTTGATTTTGCTGTGTGGCAAATGATCTTTCGCTAGGTAGAAAAATATCATTCGCTACATAGCAAACGATCTTTTTTATAGCATTACAACATTGGAAGCATAGCTTCGTGACCACAATAATATAGCTTCAAGTCCGCAATAACATAGCTTCAAGTCCGCAATAACATAGCTTCATGTCCGCAATAACATAGCTTCGTCGCACGAGAATATATTTTCGTCCCCACAGCACTATACTGGCCAAACGGAATTCGATGAATAGTTACAGTGATAATCAGGCATGGTAATTAATATTAACAAAAAGATGACGAAGCCAGAAAATATATATTGAACATAAGCCCCAATGCCGGAAACACAATTCAAACGTTTGCATGATCCTTTTGTAAAAATAACAAATAATTTGTTTGCAGTTTCAATAAAAGTGTTTATCTTTGCGCATAAAGACAGCCTATCGATATGTGTTTTCTATCGAAGCCAATAAACATAATAGTATTTTAGCTGACATACTCTTTAAAAATAATATATTAGTATCTTGCATATGATATACAAACGTTTACGACCACGTATCGTCATCTTATTCTTGCTGCTGAGTGTCGTGCAAATGGCAATGGCAGAGATTAATGATGTCGCGTCAGTGCAGGTGGAACTGGCTGACCAGACTAATGCAGATGAAAAGACAGCTGAAGCTGTCAGCGATGTCGGATGGCCTGCCCACTACGGTGGTGTCATGCTGCAAGGCTTCTATTGGGGCTCCTTCGATGAGTCCTCATGGGACAAGCTTGGCAGTGCGGATACCGTAGCCCTGTATTCCAAGTACTTCGACCTGATTTGGGTTCCACAGAGTGGCGGCATGCCGTACCAGGGCAGCCGTACCATGGGCTATATGCCGTACTATTATTTCGACCACAACTCGTGCTTCGGCTCGCAAGACAAGCTGAAGGCGATGATTGCTGCCTACAAGGAGAAGGGAACCGGAATAATAGAGGATGTGGTCGTCAACCACCGCTCCTCTATCAACCAGACCGATATGCTCTCGTTCCCTTCAGAAACCTACAAGGGCGTAACTTATCACTTTACGTCGTCCGATGTGCTCAACGACGATGATGGGGGTAAGACCAAGGCTTATCTCGACTATCTCAATACATTGGCTGACAGTGACCTGTCGCTGTCGGCATACGGTGAGGAGACCTGTGCTTCCGTAGACCGGCAGACCTGTGAGTCGTTTGACGGGGCACGCGACCTGGACCATCGCAGTCCCAACGTTCAGAACACTATAAAGGCCTATGAGAACTACCTCCTTGATGGCACGGACGGACTGGGCTATTCCGGCTTCCGTTATGATATGGCAAGGGGATTCCTTCCTACACACCTCGTAGACTACAACAAGTCGGCAAAGCCGCGCTTCTCGGTAGGTGAGGTCTTCGACGGCAATTTCAATGAGGTGAAATGGTGGCTCAATCACTGGACCGACACCACGACGGTGGACGGGAAGCAGAAAATCACCCGATACAATGCCGCCTTCGACTTCCCAATGCATTTCTCTGTGATGACACAAGGCTTCAAGAACAGCGACTTCAGCCAGCGGACGGGAGCCTTCACGCTCGATGCCAGCGGTAAGAAGACCAACACGCCGGCTATCTCCGACCGCTTGCTCTCACGTTATCTCGTCACCTTCGTCGACAACCATGATACTTATTATCCGCGTTATGACCTGTCGATGAAAAATGCTGACAATATGGTTACTGCCAACATCCTTGCTGCCAACGCCTACATCCTTGGCATGCCCGGAACACCATGCATATACTTCAAGCACTGGCTCGACCCAAGCATGCGCCCGACGCTGGAGAAACTCATCATGGCGCGCAAGGCGGCAGGCATCGACAACATGAGCCGCATCACTAAAAACGGCTACGACCCTGATGATGGCGACGGCTATTTCGCCGAGGTGGCTGGCAACGGCAGCAGCAAGGTGTTTATGACCTTTGGTGAAATCAATGACAAGGCTATAAACGATACGATTTCCGACGTTGCCAAATGGGTGAAGGTCGCCAGTGGTAAGAACTTCAATTTCTATATCAGTGCCGATGCCGCCGACACATATAATAAATATGTGAATGGCACAGAGGCTCCTGCACGCTGGACCGACAATAGCCAGGACGAGACGGTTACCGAAGCTGACAATGTCGCCAACAGCACTACATCGACCATTCAGCTCAACGGAAGGCGAGTGTGCATCTATACTACAAGTCCGAAGCTGTATGCTTACATCTGCCAGGGCAACAGCTGGACGCAGCTCACTGGCTCCTTCCCCGGCGTGAACATGATGCAGAACTCCGACGAGAACCATGTAACGACCGAGACAATAACGGGCCAGGACGGCAAGTCGCGGCAGTATCATATCATTGAAGTTTATTCTACCGACTATCTGAACATCGTGCTCTCCACCGGCGACCTGAACGCACAGGGCCAGGGCATCAACCAGACTAATGATATTACAGGACTTACCGACAACGACGTCTACCTCACCTTCACCCCTGGCGATGAGAGCGTCAGCAACGGAAAGATTGCAACGTATGCGAACATCACCGAGGAGGTTACGGGCAATGTGAAGAACGACTCTGTCTATGCAGGATATGATATCGGTACACATTCCGTCTATTTCGAAAACACCATCGGATGGTACAATCCGAAAATCACAGTGTGGAATGGGGGTGACAATGGCGCAAAGACATATTTCACATCCGGAGGCGCAGACAACAGCCAGGCTCTGACCACTGTCGTTATGGGCAATAAACCATACTATGTGTGGAACTACACCGGTGATGAGACGTCCAAGCCCACATCCGTCATATTCAGCAGTGGATCGCCGGCACCACAGAGCGTTAGCATCCCCTTTGAGGATAACAGCGTCTACGAGCTGTCGCTTACGAGCAAGGATGCGTCCGGGCAGTATGACCTGGAGCGTACCACCTCTGCAGACAAGTGGGGACGGGCAGCCGAGAACTCCGTACCGGCAAAGGCATTTGCTGCCACGGCAAAGGCAAGGACCGTCTTGCGACGAGCTGAAGGAGCAGGGACGGAGAAGACACTGACGGTGTACTTCCTCAACAGCGTCAATATAGATAATGTGCACGCCTATGCATGGTACGACCATGAATACATTGACAACGGCGATACGAAGACAAAGGTCTCGTGGCCTAACTTTGGAGGCGCATGGCCGGGTGTCGCTATGTACCTTCGCCCCGAGAAGCAGGGCGAATATAATATCTATTCCTGCACATTCACGGAGGATGACAATGGACTGCTGCCCGACAAGATTATCTTCAACTCCGGCGGTACGGGCTATGGCGACGACAAGACGCACGGCTATCAGAGTGAGGATATTGACAGTCCTAAAGATGGATATATCTATGAGCTTACGACCACAGACGGTTATATCAATGGCGACGGCAATATGGTTTATAAGAAGAAGGGTGAGGACGCATACAGCAAGCCTTACAGCATATACTTCAAGAACAATGGAATGACGGAGCCCGGCATCTGGTGGTGGGGAAATGAAACTAATGCTGCCACCGACCTGAAGGGCTCTGCCACTACAAACGTCGATTACAGCAACCGTCCGTCAATGACGAAGATGACCGTCAAGGGCTACGACCTTTACGGCTACTCGTTCCCGACAACCATGAATGGTGCTCCGACACAAATAAAGATTGAGGACAAGCAGGGCAAGGGCACGACCATTGACGGTGCTGACTTCCATGACGAGTATGTCTACACCGACAAGAATACATTCGTGCCGCTGTCGGAATACAAGGAGACGTCAGCGGAGAGGACTTATACAGTCTATTTCCGCAACAAGCAGAACTGGAGCAAGGTAAACATCTATACGGAGAATCCGAAACTGGCAGGAGACTGGCCCGGTAAAGAGATTACAACCGTTGACAAGAACCACGACGGCATACCGCTCTATAAGTGGACGTACACTACTGACGACCCGGCATTCAAAATGCCGACAAAGCTTATATTCAACAACGGCACTGGCGGCACTCCCTCTACGCAGAGCCCTGACCTGGCCTTTGTGGACAATAAGGTCTACGTGCTCACAGCAAAGACTGAACAGCAGTGGTGCGATTACAAACTCGACGAAGACAACTCCAAGCCGTACAGCGACTACAAGGAGAATATCAAGTTCACCATATATTTCCACAACTCCGTGGGATGGAACGAGCCGCATCTGTGGGTATGGAACAACAACTGTAATTTCACCGGCGGCGATTGGAACAAAAAACCGGCAATGACGAAGACCACACTCAATGGAAAGGATGTCTGGTCGTGGACTTACGACCCTGACAATCTGCCTAAAGGCTATACGGCTGTCAACGGACTGCCGACAATGGTCATCTTCGCCGCTGCCGACCAGCCACAGAGCGATAAGCTCGATTTCAAGGAAGGGGGCGTGTACAAGCTTTCCGTAACCGACAAGACCGATGACGACAATACCGGCAGCAAGCATAAGCTCGCCGAAGGCAGTGGACAGGAGGACAAGGAGATGCAGTTCCTCAACCGCCTCTATACACGCTATGTCCGTGAGGGCGTGATCTCTACGCTCTGCCTGCCGTTCGACCTTACCACCGCTGAGCTCTCTGCCATGAAGCTCAGGGTCTACGACCTTGCTTCCGCCGATGCCGTCGTCGACGAGAACAGTACGGTGACCGACGGACTGCTGTCTTTCCACAGGGTACGAAACGTTAAGGCTTTCCACCCCTACATATTTATAAATAATAGCAGTACTTCGGGACGCATCTTCAACAGTAAGATTATATCCCGCAAGGAATGGCAGTGGCCAAGTCCGGAGAAGTCCCTCGGCGACTTGCAGAAGACCGTCGGCGACTGGACATTGCAGGGTAATCTCGTGCCCGACGTGGTGAAGACCGATTTCACCGGAGACGGGAAGACTACTTATTTCGGCTATGCCGAGAGCACGCAGTCGTTTATACAGATGAAGAAAGGCAAGGCATCCGTACCGGCTTCCGTCTGCTACTTTACCCTGCCTACGGATAAGGTGAAGAAAGCAGGCTACCGCTTCGAGGGCGGAAAAGTGTCTGATACCGACAATGCCCAGACCACAGGTGCCAAGCACTTTGTCGTTACTCTCGATGATGACAGTTCCACAGCCGATGTCTACGTCTACGGCGACGGAACGTCAGTGGCAACCGCCATCAACGGGATAACCGCTGGTCCGGCTCCCGTTGAGGACGCGCCAATGTTCAACCTTGCCGGACAGAGAGTCAACAAGGACTACAGAGGCGTTGTCATTCAGAATGGCCATAAGTTCATTTTAAAATAAATAAGATAACTAACCATGCATAAAAACATCATAATAACTGTTATTGCCGCTTTTACCCTGCTGGCTGCTGCACCTGCCAGTGCTGATGGGACACACCTGTCGGTGAAGGGCAATGACGGCGGAAGAATACTCAACTGCTTCGGCTGGCGTTACAATACAATCAAGGCTAAGCTCGGTGAGATAAAGGCTGCCAATTTCTCTGCCGTGCAGGTAACGACGGTTCAGCCGTTGCCATCATCACAGGATTTTGACGGGAAGTTCCATTTCACCGACCAGCTTGCAACGCCCATCTCCGACTGGTATCGTATCTATGCTCCTTTGGCTCTGAGGATGATCACCAGCTCGGATGCCTCGCAGAATACACCGCTCGGCACTAGGGCAGAATTCGACGCACTGGTCAGCGAGGCTCATCAGCAGGGACTCGCTGTCGTCGTCGGCGTTGAGGCTAACCAGCTCTTCAAGGGCAGTGCCGACGCTGCCGGTGTGTCGGTGACGGCATACGACAAAAACTACACTTTCGATTTCAAGGATCCTACCAGAGAGAGCATTACCGCACATGCCCTCAACGAGGCTGTGGAGGATATTGTCTATGTGAATGAAACATCTGACAAAAAGGGCGATGCTAACATTGCTAAAGCTGTAGCCTTCGTCAAGGAGCTCTATGCCGCCGGTGCTGACGGCATCTGCTGGTACCATGCCAAATATATCCCCCTGCTCTATGGACAGGGATATTTCAGTATCCAGGACGCTAAAAGCGAGCAGAACAGCGGATATACCATGCTGCCTAACTCCAACTATGTGCATCTGGACGATAACGGTAAATTTAATTTTTCCGACAGTCATCTGGAGGGTTCCAACTTCTGGCCTGAGGTTACGAAGGCGATGAATTATTCTGACGATAACGGGACTACGAAGCGGGATGTCCCGATGTTCTCCTATGCCAACCTGAACCTCGACCCAAACTGCAAGGGCGAGCTGATGCGCAACAACTCCAACACGGGATTCACCATCGACCACGACCCTTCTTACTTCGCCAATGGCATCAAGGACGATGGCTATTGGAACCGGCCGATGCGAGAGTACACCAAGTACATGCGAATTGTCGACGCGTGGTATGCCAAGTCGGCGGTCATGCAGGACGGTGTGAGCTATGCCGACGGCTATTGGACGGACCGGCAGGCGAACTTCAAATATGAAAAGGGATTCCAGAGCTCTGAGATTACCGGTGTCTATGCTGCCGAGCCTACAGATATGGTGTACATTGCCGAGGACGAGAATACGTTCATGAACAATCCCGAGGTGATGTTTGAGCCTATGTCGAAGGCCAATGCTTATCATGAGAACCGGCCTACAGACCAGATAGCGGGTGCTGTCGTCGACCGCGCGTATGCTGACATGGCAGCGCACAATGCCGCAACAACCGTCTACTTCGCACGTCCTTACAGCCAGAGCGGCAGCTTCAAACTCGGCGAGGACCTTGCCGACCTCACATCTTCGCCATACGCTTATTTCGAGGATGGCAACAACTGGGCTGACGGAGACCCGAAGAAGGTCGGCGTCATGCTCGATGGAACCGAGACCTCCGGGGATGTCATCAACCTTGTGGGTAAGCACAATGGTCATAACGTCTTTCTGTGGAGCAGCAAGCAAGCGGGTATCAATGCTCCTAAGAAGATAAAGTTCACAGTGGGAGACTTCAGCACCGGGGAATACGATTATGAGACGGGCGCCACCTATGACGCTGCTGCAAGGGTCGTAGCGATGAGCAATCTGCCGGTTGTATCTTCTAGCAATGCAACGACAGCTGATTCTCTTACCGTTTATATCCGTGACGATATCGGTGGCTCTGAACACGATTTCTATGTCTATGCCACCAAGGACGGAGCAGGTGCCTTCGACAATGAGAACTGGCCGGGCTATAAGGCTGACAAGACGGTGACGGATGCCAGCGGCGTGAAGTGGTACTATGCCCGCGTGCCGAAAAATATATGGGAGCGAGTGTTGTATAACGACAATATCATTATCTCTGCCTACAGCAAGGGCACTACATCGTTTGATGACAGCCCTAACAAGATTGGTCAGACGGCAACGATAGGCACTATAGTGTCCGACCAGTGGTTTGTCATCACTGATGACAAGCAGGGCGACGGCGCCATTCAGTACCGCGACGTGAAGCATGTATCAGTGCCAGAGGTCGCCAACGAGCCGATACGCTTCAAGGGTGCTGCTATTGCTGCAGTGAACAAGTACCATAACCTTCTTACGGGCGAGAAAGAATACAAGGATGCGGCTTACAATCCTGACGGAACGCGTATCGACGTGGCTTCTCTCTGCCGCCAGCATGGTGCGGTACTGGTTATCCGCGATCCTTACGGGCATCCGGGATCACACAATGTGGACAATGTCAACCACAATTTGGCTAAAGGAGAATATACAGACCAGGTGTCGGGCAACAAATTTACAGTTACCAGCGACAAGATTAGCGGTGAGCTGGACCCGTCGGGAATAGCAGTTCTCTACAACAAGGCTGATGTGGAAGGCTCTTTCTACGCTGTGTCGCCTGTCTCGGGACAAGCCAACAAGGACATAAAGGTATCGATTACGAACAGGGCGACCGACAAGTACGAGGTTCAGTATCAGATTTCCAACAACAAGGACTTTCGCAAAGGACAAAAGGGCCCCCTTGGCGATGGCACCTATTTAGACTACAAGACATTGAACTGGCAGACTATGAATGATGCTAACGCTACTGTTGATGTCTCAACCGGCGATTTCAGTGGTGTTAAATACTATATCAGGAAAAAAGTACGTTCTGGATCTCATTATATATGGAGATACATACCATTATCAAATCCACCTTATTCCATGACGCTCTATCTCAAGGTGCGCTATCGCCCCGCTACATCGACAAGCGATGCTGATTGGGTTTCTACATCTACACCCTATTCATATTTCTTATATACAGGCAACACTAATGGAACATTATATAACAACCAACTCTATTTCAATATCCCAGAAGGCGTTGCGCCCGACAGTCTGAGCATCTATGCGTGGAGCGATGAGGCAGGAACAAAATTCCCACTTGTGAAAAGCGGCGGAGATCGGTTGCAGAAATATTATAGCAGCACGGAGGAACAGCAGAAACACTGGTACTCGCCGGTGTTGAATGTCTATAACTATAAGACATATACCGTTGACTACGGATGGTGGATAGGTACAGATAATGTAATCAAAGACGATCAGCTCATCGTTATGCTCGGTACCGACGATGTAAACAAAATAAAGGCGGGGTACTATGACCCTGAGGCTGAAAGTCATAATGATGCTATGGCTATCAACCATAACAGGTATGTCTGCCGGTACACCATAGGATTGCCGAACCTTCATTTCGACCATGTCAAGTTCCGGCTGTCCTACAACCATCCGCAAGGCTACACCCAACAGCTTGAGACCGTTGAGCTGTCGGCAGGCGAGGACGAGTTCTTCAGTATCAGTCAGGATGATGAGGGGCGTCTGTCCATAGGACATGATATAGAGATGGTCGGCGATGCCATCTACGACAACAGTACGTGGGGGTACTATATGGATAAGACAGGAGATTATAATGAAGAGAATCCTAACCAGAACTGGAAGAGCGGCTTCTGGGAGGGTACCAACGATTCCGACCCCATACGCCTGTCTTACGAGCCCAACGAGAGCAATGAGCTCTCCGTCAATGGCGCCAAGGCAGAGGTATTCACGTGGACGGGGCAGATGATCAACGGCAAGTCGCTGCGCTTTGGCGAGCGTCCTGATTTCGCTACGTCGTTTGTTCCTGACGAGGCTAAGAACGATACGGCTCCGGCTTTCAAACGCTATTTCATTGCCGTGCCTACTGCCTATAAGTACAAGGTGCGTGCGGCAGATAAAGTGCCGACCACGGATCAATCAAATCAGGTGATAGACAACTGGTCTATGTACCGCGGATTATGGTACGATAAAGACGAAATCCCTAAAGATGGAGAAACCACAACGGAGACGTACAAGGATCTTGTGTGGACATGGCCCAGCGGCTACTACAAGGTGAAGTTCTACCAGATTTTCAATGGCGAAGACAGCGTCTACTACATGACCGTCTCGCAGCCGTCGCTGACCTATGAGAATGGGGGTACCAGCTACCAGTATGTTCCCAACAATCTCTCTTCGCGCAACGAGACTGTCAGCTTTGCAGGACTGAAGAACCAGGACAACGATGCTGCCTCCGGTCAGACAAAAGACCCTTACTTCTATATCGACCTGGCGCATGTGGGACGTGCCGGATACAAAGGCTCTGACATCTCCATCAGCAATAACGTCGACGGTGAGCCGTCGAAGTTTGTAGTGCCGGCTTTCACCCTGGAGGGTAACGAGTCAAAGAGCACAAGCTCGTCGGAAACGGAGTACCCGTCGTTGTATCCTGAGACCGGTGCTTACCGCATCGTCTACAGTCTCGGACATGGCAATACGCCGATAACCTTCAAGGCTAAGGCTGACAAGAGCACTGATGAACTGAAGACCATCAAACCGCTGAACACCGATGACGCTACAAAGGATTCTGCGCCTACTGCAAAGTTCATGCTCGGATTCAATGTCATGAACTATACCCAAGAGGAGCTGTTCAATTTCAGAACAACCGACGAAGGGGGTAATAGCGGCAAAGGCACTGTGCCTGCGGGCTACTGGATGACCTATTCCGACGGATTGCCCAGGATACGACCGGCAGGAGTTACCGCTTATTACGCCAGCGGTTATGTCCGTGGCAATGAAGACCCCAAGCAGCCTATCAAGGCTTTGTATTTTACTAAACTCGCCGGTGATACGCTGCCGGCAAATACGGGACTGATGCTCTGTATAGACACTACGGCGATGCCGAAGGTCAATCTCGGTGGCGAGGTGCCGGATCAGGCAGGACGTATCTATGTCTACTTTGAGCCAGCCAAGGTCGACCAGGATTATGTATGGCATCAGGCAGGCACCAACTTCCTGATGCCGTGGATTGCGGCTGACGAGGATGCCGGAAGCTCCTCGGAGAATGCGTGGAAACAGTACCCGGATGTGAAACGCCCTGACAGCAAGTACTTGAATTATCAGTTCAGCAAGGGCTACTGGCATCATGTGGTAAAGGAAAATGGGACGGTCGTTACCGATGAGAATCTTTACGGTGTGGGATTCTATCCTTCGTCGTATCGGTATCCCACAAGCAATTATGAGGTGCGCAAGGCGTTCATCAGCATTCCGCGAAAGGGCGTTCTCAGCGATGACCCGGGCGACGACGACCAGACGTTTGGCGCCAAGAGATACTTGCCAGCAGGCACTGGCATCGGCTCTGATGTCGTCGCAACGGCTCCTGTCGACCTTATCTGGGGCGACGACGGTGGAGCACTGTCGCAGACGACAGGCATTGCAACAGTCCCCGACGCTTGTGACAGCTCCGATAACAGAGTCTATAACCTTCAGGGACAGCGTGTGGTCAATCCAAGACGTGGTGTGTATATTCGTGGCGGAAAGAAAATCTTAATAAAATAGTCATGAAGAAGAAACAATATATAAAGCCCCAAGCGGAGAAAATAATTTCGATTGAGTTCCCGTGCTTGTCGGCAGGAACAGTAACAGATACGCCTTTTCCAGATGCGCCTGCAGCCAAAAAGAATTTCTGGGACTCTGACGATGAGGAAGACGATAGCCGGAATGGTTTCACTCGTGTCGGTGGTTCCACAAATAAGCTGTGGGATGATTGATGAGACTTTTGAATTGTACGATAATCCCACACAGGACTGCCGTGTCGGGCTGATACCATACAGGTTCTGTCTGGGTAACACCTGATTAACATGAATGCCCGCCGGCGCTGTCATACAGCTGCCGGCGGGCATTTTCAGTTGGAACGATATATGTCTGTCCTTTTTCAGACTTCGTTAATGCGTCCCCTATATGTCTTTGTTCTGACTCATATTGCCTTGCCATCTCCAGACGATAAAAAAAAGAAAA
>Ga0326511_10003589_pt1 | contig 12475 bp, 14 predicted proteins | sample 0_2496_0518_D_FD_203701 | JGI IMG/M metagenome (GOLD analysis project Ga0326511, IMG submission 203701) | Bovine rumen microbial communities from UC Davis, California, United States - 0_2496_0518 | ecosystem: Host-associated > Mammals > Digestive system > Stomach > Rumen | place: USA...
CGCCGACCTGCATCAGCCCGTGAGGGAAGTTGCTCATTACGCTGGTCAGATCGATGACGCTTTCTTCGTAGGGCTTGAATTCGCCGCTGTACCCGTTTTCCCAGTTGCTCCAGGTCATCAGCACATACGTGCTTTCAGCGTCTCCGCCGGTCACCCAGACATATCCGTCGGAAGGCACAGCAAACTTTCCGTCAGAAACGGACAGATCCGACCGGCTTCCGTCCTGCTCCGCGCTGAACTGTACCCGCGTGTATGCCCCGCCGATTCTGAACCCGTACGTGTTGCTGTAACGAATCACCCTGGCGCAGCCGTCCTCATGGTTATACAGGTTCCATCCGGTGCTCCTCAGCGCGGACGGGGTCGCCACGCTGATTACTCCACGGTTTTCCTTGGTGTATACAATGGTGATTGTATCCCCTGAAACAGGGGTCCCTGTCACCGTCACGCCGTATAGGGTTGGGTTTGCGCTCCATGCGTCCGTATAGCTCAGAACAATCGTACTGCTGACATCCACATAATCCACAAAGGTATCCCTGTCGATCACCGCGGTGATAGGCTCGGCACCGCCTGGGCGCGAGGCGGGCGTCACAGTGAGCTGCAAACTTTCATCTTCGTGCCCGTCATGTACTCTGTTTCCAAAGATCGCTGTGAGCGTTGCCTCTCCGTCCGACAGGGACGCGTTTCCGCCTGTTGCGCGCCGAATGAAAGCTTCACTGATCTGCTGTGCGACGTCCGAAACAATCTGTCGTGCAAACGGCACCTCGTCGATCTGTACGGCGCCATTCTCGTCGGCTTCGGCCCCGTTCACCAGCTTGATCCGCTTCGAGATTTCCTCGTCCAGGATCTGCGAGTTATAGTTGATGTCCGCAACGTCCGCGGCATCTGACAGTTCCGGCAGCCGCAACCCAATTTTTTCTGTCGTGTCCATTTTGTTCCTCCTTTCTTTCTGAATCGGCTCTCTTATGACGTGCGAAGCCAGCAGTGCAGGTTCCCGGGTTCAGCGTCCCCGGACGCTTCGCTGGCTGGTGTGTAGCTTCGTGTGCCGTGCTTGATGTCTCCCCACTTCAGCGGCACATAGACCTCCACCCACACGCCAAGTCCAGCGAGCACGTCAGGCAGCGTGCCGGATGTCATGTATATGCTCCCCACGGGATACAGGGCCGGCAGAATCTCGGAAATCAGGATGCTTCCCTCTTCTCCCGTCAGCGGGATGTCATCCCCGGTCCGGCTCGCGATCCCGTCAACCTGCTGTGTCAGATCGGAGATGTCGGCTCCGATGTTCCCGATGGCGTCGCCCGTGGCTTTGGCGTCCGCGGCCATCTCGGCGATGGTCAGCGTCGGGTCTGTCGGCGTCATCACATTCTGCGACGGGGATACCGTCATCCGGATCTGTGGAATGCCCAGCTCATTAATGCTGTTTTCGGTTTCAGGCATGTTTGTTTCCCTCCTTCCGTCAGATATTGCCGACAACGGTCAGCAACGTGCAGTTCATCGGCAGGTTTGGCGTCAGAACCTGATCCCCGTCCACGATGTTGCCGTTCTCGTCGTAATACGGATGGATCACAAACCGCACGTCCCACGTGTACCCGCCCGGGTTCAGCGTGTCCGTGTCCCGGTTGTAGAAGGTCACCGTGAACTTGCCGTCCACGATCCTGTAGATATGCTTCTTGACCTCCTGCCCGTTTCCGGCTTTGATGGTGAACACTGCCCGGTCCAGTTCTCCGAACTCATATCCGTCCACAGCAATCTCGATCGCCCCGGTGTCTCCGCGGCTCAGGCTGATGTTCGTCCCGTCCACGTTAAACATGCTGTCTCACCTCCTCAGTATTCAATGAACTTGAGCTTCAGCGTGAAGGAAGCCTGTTCGTCCTTCTCCGGGATGTAATACAGGCCCTTGCCCGTCCGGTCGCCCACGTAGTAGTACCCCTCGTAGGTCGTGTTGAAGGTTCTCGGATCAGGCGCTCTCAGCTTGAATTTCGGCGTGTTCACCGCGGTAATAATCTGCTGAAGCATCTCCCATTCCAGCCCCTTCCAACTGAATTCATAGTTGATCTTGGTCGTCACGTAGGCCCGGTGCAGAAGCCCGGTCGCGTCCCGCTTTCCGCTGGTGTCCAGATCACCTACCTGATATGTCCATTCGGAAGGGTCGGGGATATTGGTGTTCCCGACCCGGATGCCCATCTTGTAGTTGTAGGTCAGATACATCCAATTCCCCTCCTTATCCCGTTACCTTGCTGTAGGCGTCCGCGCTTCTCGCCGCGTGCGCGCCCCATCCAGAGCTCGGCACCGCCTTGGCCGTGAATTCCTTTTGCAGGATCCGGTTCAGCAGCGTCTCGATGGTTCCCAGCCGGCTCTCCATACCGCTGTTCGCCTGGGCCACGCCGTTTGTGACCGCCCCGACCACCTGGTCGTTGTTGACGACCGCTGTCTTGTTCCCGTAGGAACCCATCAGCTCGATCTGCCCGTTTTCGTTTGCGCTGAACACATCCCCGCTCTTGAAGATACCGCCGTTTGCCGCCGCCGGAATCGGAATCACCGTACGGATCAGGCCGCTCAGGACATGGCTTCCCGTGTTAAAGCTGAAGGAAAGTCCGTCTAAGCGCTGGAACGCTCCTCTGATTCGATCCGCCATGCTCTCAATGGACGTCGCCGTATCTCCTGCGTTCTGCTGGATGTCGGTCGTGTCGAATTTCGGAGGAGTCAGCTTCATGTCGTTAATATCCTTCAGAGCATCGGTTGTGATCTCCTTGGCTCCTTCCAGACTCTTCCTGTATTCCTCGAACGGTCCAAGGTCTCCAGTGGGCCCTGAAATACCGCTTTCGTCCGTGGTCTCTTCCGTTACGATCTCTATGCCCTCATGCAACGTCGTATCGATTTCGACGTCGTTCTCGATCGGATTCTGCTCGCCGAGAAGCTCGATGATTTCATTGTTGTCGGCCGTCAGCTGTTCCAGAATGGAACGGGTTGTATCTGTGCCGAACGCTTCCACGAGCGAATCTGTGTACAATTTTTTCCATTCTTTCGAGAGCAGATCCCATCCGGACAGACCCAGCATGTTTTTGATCTGCATCTGTGTCGCGTCGAGACCGAGATTGCTGTGGCTCACGAAGAAGTCGGTAATAAGATGCTCAATGTCGCCCTCGGCCGCGCCGAATTCGGATTCAATCGCCGTTCTTATCGCGTCCGCAATGGCTCCTGGTTCCGTGAGCCCTGCCTCCTGGATCTTCTGCACGAGTGTGTCATTCGGTATCTTTGTGAAATCGAGCCTGTTCGTGTTGATCGCTTCCGCAAAGGCTTCCAGAACAGCCTGCGGCACTTCCTGCCCTGCGTCCGTCGCTTGCTGGATCAGAGGAAGCATAACCGTCTTCCAGAATTCCGGTCCGTTCCCGGCTGTCAGAGCCTGTTCGAAGATGATCTTGTAGGCCTCGTTCATCTTTTCCTGAATCGCACCCGTCTTCTCTTCCGCGTATTTCTTGGCGACGTCAAGGATATTGTCGAACGCGGCGATTCTCGAAAGGTAAGTCTCCTCGTCAATCAGTCCGGCGTCGTACTTCGCCTTTTCCATCCGGCGCTTGTACTCAACGGAATCCGTAACGGCATTGAGAGCTTCCTCGACTTCCTTCAACGCCGCTTCTCCGCTTTCTCCTACGGACTTCACGAACTCCGCCGCGTTTGTCACCGCGGTTTCAGCTGTTCCGAAGTCGATGCTCTTTCCCTTGTCGAGAGCCTTCTGGATCTCGTCAAACCCTGTAGACGTAGATGCAGCGAATACTTTGTACAGTTGCTCGTAACGTTCCAGATCGCCCGCCTTTTCGGCATCGGTTCCGAGCCGCCCGGCGATCTCTTCCATCTCCGTATAGATGTCTGCGTTCTCCGCTGAAATGTTCTTTTCAATCATGACGAACGTTTTGCGGATCTCGAGAGCCTGTGCCCTCAGCTCTTCATTCTTTGTCTGTAGAGCTTCCGTAAGTCCCTGGAGGATGGTGTTGTAGCTCGCCGTGTTCATGTCGTTCAGCGTGCTGGTAACGATCTTCCAGTTCTCCTTGAACGCTTCGGCATCTTCCTTGGTGAGTTTCCCGTCGCCCTTGAAGATGATGGTATTGAACGAGCTAATCTCAGTTGCCGCGTCAGTCAGCTTTTTCTTCAGATCGGGAACCTCCACATAGGCATCCAGCACAAGCTTTGCTCCGGCTGTCTGCGCGTCGAATTCTTTCTGCAAAGCGTCCAGATAATCGCTCGCCTTTATCCCGCCCTCGCCGGTCTCTGCAAAGGCTGCCTTTGCCATGGCTTCCGCTTTTTCGGCCTGTTCAGCTTTGATCTTCAGGCTGTAAGTAATAGAAGTCACCAGAGCGATCGAAATCAGGCCGCCGGCAATGGACAAAACAGGATTGATCCCGGCTCTGATGAACCCGGCGATCGCAAGCGCGGCCGCGATCCCGGCCTTTACGCCGCCGAGCAGGGTAAGCGCTTCCCTCTGCGAATCGCTCTGCGCGTTTCCGATGCTTGCGAACGTCGCGCCCGCGCTTACGGCAAAGGTAAGACCTGCCGTAATCAGCCCGAACCCTTCGCCGAACTTTGCTTCTGCAAGTTTCCCGGCGATTCCGGCGAGCGCTCCTGTCATTACCATGTCGCCGATGAGGAACCCGATATTGTCCGAATCGATATAGGCCTGATCCAACAGGCTTGTTGCGTCAAACGCCAGTTTGATGACGAACCCGATCGCCGCGATGGAAGCTAGCTGGCCCAGCCATCCGGTAAGGGAATTGGCCAGTTTCCACGCAAGCAGGGCCGCTCCGATGTCGATTACAGCCTTTTTGACGTCTGAAAGATTGTCCTTGATAAAGTCGAAAATGGCTTTCACTTTTTTATCAAAGACGCCAACCTCTTCAAACATCTTGCTGTAGTCGGTCGGCAGACTGAATGCGCCGCCTGTGCCTCCGCCGCCGCCCTCGCTTTGGATGATATTCAGCTCATCCCAGTCGGCCAGCAGTTCCTTCGCGGCCTTTGCAGTCTTCTGCGCCTGTTTCGTGCTCTTGTCGTAAGCCTTTGTAGAAACCTCCAGCGCGCGGATCCATGTGGACTGTCCGCGTAGCAGGGCGAAGAACTGGTTCACGTAATTGATGGCAGTAATGAACCAGCTTACGACTGTATTCAGAACAGGAATCAGGGCCTCAATGGCCGGAGCCAGGGCTGCACCGACGCTGTTCCGCATCTGTGCCAGAGCGGTAGCCGCGCTGTCCATGCTTGGAGCGAAATGCCCGCCGACGGCGTCGGAATACAGGTATACGTTCTGTACGCCCTCCTGAAGTGCTGTAGTGAACTGCCGGATGACGGCCCGAATCGCCATTCTTCTCGCGATGTTGACGAACTGCTTTGCGAGATTCGTAAGCGGAGAGATGGCATGACCAGCGAACTCACGGACTTCATCGATGGAGGTCCCGAACACCTTTGCCGATCTGGACGCATCCTGGAAGTCCGTTTTCTTTTGCTTCAGTTCGCCGTCCAGATCGAAAAGCTTATTCCGCAGCGTAGACGCGTTGACCCCGGCGTCCAGCTGTCTCTGTGCAAACTGCTGGATCTCAGGGGAAACGTTCTTCAGCATTTCCTGCAACTCTGTGTACTGTTGCAGGTTAACTTCGGCTTTGTGTATATCCAGCGCGCCGGAGGCGAGTTTGCTGTCGCTTGCGCCATCGCTGTTGGACAGCTCGTGATATTTTTCTCTCGCTTCGTCAAGCTTCGCAATCAGCAGATCATACTGATTTGTTCTGCTCGCCGCACCCATCGCTTCGTCATAGGAGACTTGATTTTCCTCAAGCGCCTTTGCGTTTTCCATGGCATTGCGGTACTGGTCTATGGCCTCCCTGGCTTTGTTGAGCGCCTCGGCGGCTTTGATTGTCTTCATATCTGTCGTGCCAAGTGTATTGACAAATTTGTTGTACGTCTTGCTGGCGGCTTCTGCCTGTGCTTCCAGCCGGTCGAGTTCCGTAACATAGCTCGCCATGTTATCTGTTTCTTCAAGCGAATAAACCCTCGGAGGCACGTTGTAATCTTTGGCTATTTTTTCATTCAAGTCTATCATTTCGTTTGCATAATCTTTAACCTCCGCCTGTCTTTGCATGATTCTGTCAATATCGGTAACTATTTCCTGATGTCTTTGTGCGTTCTCCGTTGCCTCCTCAGTGTTTATGGCAACCGACCGAACGGACGAATCTACATGTGCCCAGCCTTCCTCAATCTTACTTATGGAACTGCTTGCAGCCTCTGTTGCGGATTGCATCTCTTTTATGGAATCGCTGTCTGTAAAGTTTGCTCCGATTTTTTCCTCAGTGCTTCCGCGAGTTATCTCCCACGCGTCCTTTAATATTTTGCCGTACTGAAGCATTTCTTTTGTTGCTTCGCCGACCTGCATACCCATGGCATTCAGTGGCATCTTGGATATGTCAAAATGTTTGTTCAGATCGATCCTGCCGTACTCATCCTTGAGCTTTTCGATCTCTTCGCGTGCACCAGAAGACTGTATTTTGACTTTAGCTAGACTTTCCTCGGCGTTCTTGAAGCCGTCCGACATGCCTGCTGCGGATTCTGCGGCTTCCTTTGTGTCACTGATGATTCCATGGCTGTAAGCTTCCGTCTGTTCGAAAGCCTTTGCTACGGCCGCAAACTCATCTTCCTTGCCGTAGGAAATCCGAATATTGACTTTGCCAATATTCTTCATCTTCTCAAGAGCTGTGCCGATTTCATTCAGTTTTGCAATAGTGGAACCCTGGATGCTCTCGTCTATGATCTTTCCAATTTTTCCAAGATTGGTTGCAATGTTGCCAAGCTTGCTTCCGAAGTCAACTGCGCTCTTCACGCGATTAAGAGCGCCAATCAGGCTCTCGAGTCCCTGTGCCGCTTTCTCTGCGTTGTCGTGAATCTGTAGATTCAATACTCCTACATCCGGCATGTTGGTCTCTCCTTCCCCATTGGCGCGCCAAATCGTGTCAAGTCTTTACAGCGTTCTGCTTTTCCTGTTCCTGGCGTTTCCGGAAGTTCTTGTTGAACCTCTCGGCCATTGCCTGGAACAAGGCCAGCTGAAGCTGCATCTGGTTCTCTTCCTTCTTCTTTTTCGCTTCCCTGGTCTGGGCTTCCCGGACTTCCTCTAGCCTCGGCCGCTTCGGATACTCCTGCGGTTTTGCGCCCTTCGGAACAAACCCGTTCACCAGCAGAGGTACGCTGGCCAGCGCCTCCCGGATGTAAATGCCCTGAAGCCAGGAGTTCCGGTCCGCGACCCGCTCCTCGTTCTCCATGCGGATCTTGTACGCCTGGCGGTAGGATTTCTTCAGCCAGCTCTCGCCGTCCCAGAACTGCTCCGGCGTCATGCCCATCACAAGGTAGTGAGGAAAAGCTTCGTCAAAGATCTGACCGTACGATTTGGTTTCCGCCTCGGATTCTTCCGTCAGGCGGTCTCCCAGGTAGGGTCAGACTCCTCGGCTCCTTCCGGCTCATCCATCAGGTCCTCAAGCGGCCTCATGTACAGCTTGATCAGGATGCTGAGAAGCTCATCCTTTTTACTCTGGAACTTCCAGATTTCACGGACCCGCTCGGGCGTCATGCCCTTGTGGTGCATCTGGAAAGCACCGGTGAACAACTCGTCGATCATGGTATTCGGATAATCGGTGTCGATCTTGAACCCGTTCCGTTCCATCCGTTTCACGATGCGGGAGTTAAACTCCAGGGTGTACCGGTTCCCGTCCTTGTCCCGAACGACGACGTTGGAAAATTCCTTTTCAGTGATCGCAGCCATTTGCTTGCCTCCCTTTTCCGCCCGCTCCGCAGGCTCTCTCTTTCTGGCCATATGGGCCTCCTATGGGATGAATTTATTCAACCGGACATCCCCCGCCCGCTCGGAGCGGGGGACGGTCCGCTGAATGCTGAATCAGGTAAAGCTCGGGGTGATGACCGTGCTGGGCGTGCAGGTGATGGTCATACCGACCGCCTCGTTGACGCCGCCACCGTTGACACCCGCGGAGATGTCGCCCGTCCAGCTGAACTTGCCGAGGTGCCCGTCCGGAACTTCGCTTCCGGCGTCCCCGCTGTGGCCGAACCACACGGCGTAGTCATACTGGTGGCCCTCGAGCGCGGAGACTTTCTGATAGTTTTCAGGAGTGTAGTTCGCGCCGTAGGTCTGCTCGGACGTATCGCCGATACCATTGATGTACTTCCGCATGTAGTCAGACAAGGTCGTGATGTCGATCCGCTCCTTCGGAGGAATCAGATCCGGGAAGGAGGTGATGTCAATCAGCTTGTCATAGGTTCCGCTGGTACTCGTCCTGTACATCAGGTAAGTACCGTAGGTGGAAATACCCTGTAAGGCTTCTGCCATTGCTCTTCATTCCTTTCTTGGTTATTTCATAAATGCGCGCTTGCGCTTTTATGCTTGTTTTGCCGTCACGGGTGCCTGTAGAGCGTCCCGTTCTGGTCGATCTCTGCCCGGTACCTGCCGATGTACCGATGAACGTGCGGATTATCGCCGTTCTCCGAGTACACCATGCTGATGCGGTTGAACCCGAGCAGGATCATTCTTTCGTCCGCTTCGCTGAAAATCGCTTTGCACTGATGCTTTGTGGACGCGTAAACGTCCAGCTGGTAGGTGATCACCGCGTAATTCTCGCCTGGGGTCGAGCTCTGCCGGCCCCGTACGGTGGAATTGTCGATTTCAATCAGGGACGCCGCCGGGAGGGCAACCGGGCTGACGATCTGTGCGCTCACAAATTTGTTGTTTGCGCACATGGGAGCGACGACGGAGTACAGCTCGTTGAAAATGTCCACTTCATGGTCAATCATCCGTCTGCCTCCTTACATCTGATCCCACATCGTCCTCGCGATGGTCTCGGCGGCCTCCTCCAGCCATACCATGGTGTTGTACATGAAAGGCCTGGCCGGCATACCCTTCGTCCACGCGAGTGTGGTTCCGTCCTTCGCCAGATACCAGCCGTCCTCCGATGGGTACCACCAGCCCTTGTTCCCGTGGTGATTCTGATCGTACTGTATCCCGCGCTCCGATGCTTCCGGATGCGGGTTCACCGCCCCGACAATGCCCGTTCCGTATTCAACGTAAAAGGCGTAGGGAGCCGGGGCGAAAACGTACCCGACGTGTTTTCCGTGGTCGTAATATCCGTAGATGCTGTTCTCCAGATATCCGGTATCCACCGCGTCCATGGAGGCTACCTGCATCTTCGCGACCTGCGTCCCCTGCTTCGTCAGCTCGGCCGCCAGTTCGGCCAGCGTTTCCTGCAGCTGCTTCCGAAATTGCTTAATCTCATTGATCGCCTGTTGGATCGATCCCTTGTCAAGCGTCATGTCGATCGTCTTCAGAACCTTATAGCTCATGGGCGCCTCACATCTGATTCACGGTCCGCTTCATCAGGGCTACAGACAGGCTGTTCAGGCTGGGCCTCACGGCCCGGATGTCATACAGCTCCCCGTTCCACCGGATCAGCCCGGTTTCCTGGATGTCCTCGTCCACGCTTTCCATCACCAGCACGTGTGAATACCGCGTATCCAGCCCGTAGAAGGTCTGGTTGGCGTACCCGGACGGCACGGAGATATTTCCCTGCTTCCAGATCGGATAGCCGTATACGGGCTTATAATCGCCCGTATGCCGTCCCTGATCGTCGAGGTCGCTTTCTACCCCTGTATACGGAAGATATTCGAACTTCCGCAGGTTCCTTTTCAGCAGCTTCACGCGCTCACCGCCTATCGAATCGCCGCGGCCATCGGGATGATGTCTTTCAGCATCTCGTCCGGCACGTCCGGGCTCCCGTAGTTCCGGTGAACGCCGTTCTCGATGTGTTGGATTTCGCCCTCAGCCCCGCGCTTGTTCATCAGATACGCGGCCACGTTCAGCTGAATCATGGCGTATTTGTCCGGCACGCTGACATTCGCATAGTCCGTCAGGAAGGGATACATCCGGTTCAGGATTTTCCCAGCGGCGATATCGAGGTACAGATCCATCGTCCGTACATCCTCGTACTCGTTTCCAACCAGGTGCGAGAGCTGTTGCACCATCTGCCGGCGGTCCATCCTGACCCCTCCTTCCTTACTTGTCCTTCTGGCGGTTCCTGCGTGCGGGTTTCTTCTCCGGTTCCACGGCCGCGGGCTCGTCCATCTGGATCTGCTCCGCGGGTTCGCTGGACTCAGCAGCTTTCGCTTCCAGGTCCGCCTTCTCGTAGGTCTCGCCCGGATTGATCCATTCGCCGTTTACCTTGATGTGATAGGTCGCAATCATGGCGCTTTCCTTTCCATCGGCGGCCCGGCTGCCGTCTCAGACAGCCGGAGCCAGCCGTGTCATTACACAACCTTCAGCAGGGCGACTTCGTCCATCCGCTCATAGCTGGGCAGGACGATTTCGGAAGCGAAGGTGTTGACGTTCACGGGATGCGGATCCAGGATCTGGGTCACCGCGATGCCGGTCTCGACGATCTGCACCTGAGCGATGCTCTTGCCCATCAGGTCGGCCTCTTCCGGCGTGGTTCCGAACCAGGTCTCTCCGAGGCTTCCCGCGGGAATCAGGGCGACGTAGCCGTCCGGGACGTACTTGTGCGCCACACCGCTCTCATCCTTGAACTGCTTGTCATACAGGATGACGCCGTCCAGATCGCTGGTGTCCTTCAGGATCGCGACAATCTCGCCGTCGGTCAGATAGCCGATGGCCGCGCCGCTCCGGGTAAGGAACCGGCTCTTGATGCTGGCGTTCTGCCGCAGATAGCGGAAGGTGTTCTTATTCATGATGATGTACCGCAGATCGGTGCCGGTCTTTGCAGAGATCGCGTCCTTGGCCGTCTGGATGTCGGCGAAGGGATCGGAATGGGTGGTGTCGCTCCACACGCTGGTTCCGGTCAGGGCGAAGTAGTTGCTCGCCTTCCAGGCGCCGTCCGGATCGTAGACGTAGGTGTAGTCCACACCGTTGGCCTTGATGGCGATGCCCATGTTGCCGTTCACGGGGAACAGCAGCTGCATCCGCTCGCGCTCGGGGACGACCATCGCGCCCTCGATCAGGTTGTTCGCGTCGTCGAATACACGGTTGATCGCGGCGGCCGCATAGGGATCCTTCGTGTTCTGGGCGCGGAGAATGTCCTGGCGGTCCTTCTCCTTGATCTTGAAGCCCTCACGGAAGAAGGGCATCTCGGTTTCGATCTTCATCACGCCGAGCCGATCGCGGAAAGTGGCCTTCGCGTCAAAAGCGGAAGGCATCAGGGATACGGGAATTCCCTTGCTGCCCTTGATCCATTTCAGATCAAGACCGGCCTGTTTCCGGGAGGGGAACAGACCTTCGCCCAGATAGGGAATGCGAGTGCTGACATTTTCAGACCAGCTCGCGCCAATGGCGGCCGGGCTAAACAGTCCATCTAACAGCATTGCTTGTTAGCTCCTTTCTTTTTCCTCGTTGTTTTTTTTGCCGCTGGTGTGAACCTTATGCGTTCACGCCGATATTGGTGCGGAACACGATGCCGGGCAGAGCGGTGTACAGCGCGGCCACGTAGGTCACGCCGGAATGGGCCTGAGCCTTGGTGGCGTCGATGATGCCCTGCACGACGGCTGCGCCGTTGGGATTCGCGGCGGTGTCCACGTCATACAGAAGCACGCCGATGGCGTTCTCCCCGGTGGTGGAAGCCCCGGCCGCGGTCAGAGGCGTACCGGCCTTCACAACAGTGCCTGTCTGAGGAGCCGCAACCTTCACGGGAATCGCCTGAAAATCCTTGCTGGCAAGGATCTCAACAGTTCCGGCATATTCAGTCTTCGCAAATTTCATACCGTTCTTCTCTCCTTTCACAAAGGTAAAAATATTTCCTATCGGTCAGACTGACCGACATCAGTCTCACCGTACATAGGCACTCATGGCTTTCTTCGACTGCTCGTCCGCAGCGGACCGGGCCTTTGCGAGTTCTCTCGCGTACTGCACTCCCTGGGCTTCCGGACCGTCGTCTCCGGATCCGCCTGTGCCGGGAGGGGTCAGCTTGCCGTATTCCTTCTTCAGCGCGTTCTCCCGGGCTGTCCAGGCCTTCTGGATAGCCAGCAGGGCGTTCTCAAGGTCCGCCGCGCCGTACAGGAAGTCAGCCAGCTCGGAGGAAGTGTCCTCGTCTGTTCCGAGCTTCCCCATCACCGACTTGACGGTCTTCGCCTTGGCGGCTTCCTTCCGCAGCGTTTCCAGCTCCTGCGCGAGCTTTTCGTCCGCTTCCTTCTTCTCGGCCGCCGCGATCTCTTCCGCGGTCATCTTGGCTTTCAGGTCCGCCTGGGCCTTATTCATGGCCTTCTTGTTTTCGCTGGCCTCGTGGGTCGCCTTATCCAGTGCGGCCTTCTGCCTGGCGATCTCCGCGTTCAGCCGCGCGATCTCCGCCTGCATGTCGTCCTGAGTCTTGTTTCCGTTTCCATCCTGCTGGCCGTTCGCGCCCGCGGGATCCGTTCCCGGGTTTCCTCCGGGATTCGCGCCCGG
>Ga0326511_10003590_pt1 | contig 12472 bp, 6 predicted proteins | sample 0_2496_0518_D_FD_203701 | JGI IMG/M metagenome (GOLD analysis project Ga0326511, IMG submission 203701) | Bovine rumen microbial communities from UC Davis, California, United States - 0_2496_0518 | ecosystem: Host-associated > Mammals > Digestive system > Stomach > Rumen | place: USA: California...
GTTCGTGCCCGGTGCCACGCAGTCGGGCTTGATGCGCCCGTCGGCTGTGGGACCCACCGACGAGAAGCTACTGCGCAGACCGTTGCCGCCTACTTCATGATGCTTCCATTCACCTTTGTAGTTGACGATTCCTTGCCGATACATGGCACTGCCCACACAGATGACCCCCGGGCTGCTCGACGGCGAGAGAATGTTGTGTGTAGGTTCGCCGGCATTGAGCGAGGCATCAAGATTGTCATTGGTGTAGAGCGTGCCGTTGTAGCGCCAGAACTCTATGTCGGCATCGGTGTCCAGCACTTCGATGGAGAGGGGGATCTTGACTCCTACATTCTTTTGACTATAGAATATGAGGTCGATGCAGAGTTCTTCAGGATGATAAGACGAGGCGTAGGCATTGACTATGAGCGAGTCGGCATCGCCAATACGTTGGAAGACGAGCGTGGAGTCTGGTTGCGCCGTCACGTCGCGACTGTCGATGACCAAGGGCGGACGGCCTTCCTCATAAGTATTGATGCGCAAGTGGAAGGCATCAGGTGATTTCAGCGTGCAGATAAGCTGACGCACGTCTCCCATGAGGAAGGTGCCTGCCGACTGCTGTCCTCGCGGCTTGCGGAACCACGTCTTCTGCCATCCCTGATTGCCTGCCGATGCTACGATGATGCGCCCGGGGCCGGTCAGTTTGTCGAGCATCTCATAATAGAGCTGGTCGTTGCCGAGAAAATCCTGTCCGCTGCCCTCGCTGAATGAGATGACACATGGCTGCTGCTGGCTGGTGGCATAGTCGAAGATGTACTTAAAGCCCAGGGCGTCGGTGGCGAAGGTGAACTTATAATGCAGGGCAGAGTCGATGAGACCGGCATTGTTGCTCACGGCATTGGCCACAAGGCAGATGTCGCTCTCGGGAGCAATGCCGCGATAGGGACTGTCGTAGCCGCTGCCTGCCGCTGTGCCAAGGGTGTGGGTGCCGTGAGTCTGGTCCAGTCCGTCGCGGCTGTGGCCAAGTGTCAGCAGCTCGTCAGTGGTGGTATAGTCACGGCCTACATAGAACGGTGAGCCAATGGTGTCAGCAGAAAGGAAGTCCCAAAGCCGGCGGATGCGATAGTGGGTGGCTGTGGAGTCATAGAACGTGGGGTGGGTGAGGTCGAAACCGATGTCCATCACCCCGACGACAACTCCCTTGCCTGTGAATGCCTGTGGCAGCTGTTGTCCCTCCGTGACGGGACGGGCTCCTATCTGCAGCACGACAGAGTCCATCTGTGCCTGACCCATGGGACGTGCCTCGATGCGAAGCACACGGTCGTCGAGCGACAAGGCACCGAGAACGTCGAGAGGAATACTGGCAATGCTGATATCGTCGAGCGTCAGCAGGTTGCGGCAACCATATTGCTGAAGCACAGAAGCGTCCGTTGTGCGAACGAAGGCACAGAGGGATTTAGTTGAGAGTTGAGAGTTGAGAATTCTTCGCAAGCGAAGCGTCGCTTCGCGCCGAGCGGAGAATTGAGAGTTGAGAATTCTGGCTTTTGTAGCCCTGTTGCTTGGGGGGCATAGCGAGCGCACCCATGGCGACATCTTCGACAGGACGGGGCGCTGCGACCAAGTTTCGGACTGGAAGCAGGCAAGGGTGATGAACAGCAGTAGTAGTCTTAGCATCTGACAGCTCTTTTTTGTGGAAGAATCCTTAGTATATAACAGTCCCTTCTCGTGGATGGATAATAGCATCGCGGCATTGCTCCATGAGCCATTTGGGCGTGGAGGTAGCACCGCAGATGCCAACGGTCTGAATACCTTGCAGCCATGCGTCCTCAATCTCTTCGGGGCCTTCGATAAGATGGCTGTTGGGATTGACACGCAGGCACTCCTCGAAGAGCACCTTGCCGTTTGAGCTTTTGCGGCCGCAGACGAAGAGGATGAGGTCGTGGCGGGTAGCAAACTGCGAGATGTTGGGCATGCGGTTGGCCACCTGTCGGCAAATGGTGTCGAACCAATGGAACTGAGCCGTGGGGGCGATATGGGCCTGGATATAGTCGATGATGCGATGGAACTCGTCAAGACTCTTCGTGGTCTGCGAGTAGAGATAGATGTCGCGTGTGAAGTCGAGCACCTTTACATCGTCGAACTTCTCGATGACGATGGCCTTCCCCTCCGTCTGTCCGACCAGTCCTAATACTTCGGCATGACCACGCTTGCCAAAAATGACGATAGATTTCTCGGGCGAGGTAGTGTATTGCGCTTTAATTCTTCTCTGCAACTGTAATACCACGGGACAAGTGGCATCGATAATCTCGATGTTGTTCTGGCGTGCCAGCTCGTAGGTGGCAGGCGGCTCGCCGTGGGCACGTAGCAGCACTTTCACGTTGTGCAGGCGAGCCATCTCCTCATGGTTGATGGTGATGAGGCCCATCTGCTTCAGTCGCTCACACTCCATGCCGTTGTGAACGATGTCGCCCAGACAGTAGAGCTGATTGCCTTTGGCCAGCTCCTCCTCGGCCTTCTTGATGGCAGTAGTCACGCCGAAGCAGAAGCCGCTGCCGCTGTCTATCTCTATTTGCATAATTGTCGGTAATAGTCGTCAAGCAACTGCTGGGCAGCCACGAAGCTGGTCTTCTTGCCTTGAAGCACGTCCTGCTCGGCAATCTCCAACTGCTGCTGGATGACGGGGTTGTTGTAGAAGTTGAGTCGCAAGTGCTCGTTGATGCTCTCGTACATCCAGTATTTCGACTGCTCGTTGCGGCGATAGTCGAAGTAGCCGTTCTGCCTGACAAAGTCGATATACTCGTAGATCATGTCCCAGATTTCTTTCACACCTGTTCCGTAGAAGCCGCTATAGCAGAGCACCCGGGGCAGCCAGCCGCTTTCGGGCTTGGGAAAGAAATGGAGGGCGTTACGGAAATTGGTGGCAGCCATCTGGCAGCGGTCTACATTGTCGCCGTCGCACTTGTTGATGACGATGCCGTCGCTGATTTCCATGATGCCGCGCTTGATGCCTTGCAGTTCGTCGCCTGTGCCAGCCACCTGGATGAGCAGGAAGAAGTCTACCATCGAGTGGCAGGCCGTCTCGCTCTGTCCCACACCGACCGTCTCGACGAAAATCTTGTCGAAGCCAGCAGCCTCGCAGAGGATAATCGTTTCACGCGTCTTGCGTGCCACACCGCCCAATGAGCCTGCCGACGGGCTGGGACGTATGAACGAGTCAGGGTGCAGGGCCAGCTTCTCCATGCGGGTCTTGTCGCCGAGAATACTGCCCTTGGTACGTTCGCTCGAAGGATCGATGGCCAGCACGGCCAGCCGTCCGCCCTTCTCTTTCAGCACATGTATGCCGAACTCGTCGATACTCGTCGACTTGCCGGCACCAGGCACACCGCTGATGCCCACACGGATGCTGTTCCCACTGTAGGGCAGACATTTGTCGATGACCTCCTGGGCTTTGGCCTGATGGTCTGGGTTGACACTCTCGATGAGGGTCACAGCCTGTGAGAGGATCGTCACGTCGCCCTTGAGAATGCCTTCCACCATGTCGGCAGCCGACAGCTCGCGGCGGCGCACACGGTTGCGCTTCAGGTAGGGATTGATGATAGAGGGCTGTTCAACGCCACTGTTGACTTGCAAGCCTGCATATTCGGCACTGTTTTCAGGATGTTCCATATTGTATTTGAGAAAAGAAGGTTATTTGATGTTGACCATGATAATGACCTTTGAACGGTCCGGGTCGTTGGTGATCATGAGAATACGCGGACGGGTCTTCGACTTCATCAGTTTCTCGCGGTCAGCGCTAATCTTGAGCTTTGTTTGCTCGCCGGGCTGCAACTCGCGCTTGCCAAGCGTAATCTTCAATCCTGAGGTGAACATCTGCAGCGATGAGATGTCGAGTGCTGTCCGCCCTTTGTTGCAGATGGTGATGGTGGCTTTCTTGTTCTTCTTGCCGTTGACAAGACCCAGCGTGACGTTGTCTGCCGAAAGCTCCATGCGCGGGGCATACTGCTTGTTCTTGCCTTCGAAGGTCTTCAGGTCGGGCAGTGACACAATCGATACGGGCACCTCCGTCTCGCTTTGTACTTTCTCGCCCAGTCTGCTGGCTAAATAGACATTGGTTTGGGTGAGGCCGAAGCCGTGGAGCAACTTGGAGTCGAGCGTCACGATGACCTTTCCTGCCTGTCCCGGACGCAGACGCTCGGGCGAGGCTGTCGCCTTCAGGTAGGAGGGCAGGTGCTGCACGTTGGGCATGATCTCAGCCGTCCCGTTGTTCATGACGTGGATAATCTGCTGAGGCTGGTCGCCCTGGTTCACATTGTCAAATTCGAGCACGTTCTGGTCGGCCAGCAGATGACCAAAGGTATAGGGGAAACTGCCGCTATAGTCCTTCAGTTCTGCCAGCACGACACCCTTCATGGTGAGGTAGTAAGGCTTGTCGCTGGCACTGGTCATGACGGCAACCTGCTTCACATAGTGGCCCAGCATGCCACCGTCGTAGGTCAGTTTAATGGTTGCCTTGTCGCCAGGTCCCAGCGTGTTCTTCGTAATCTTGGCAGCCGTACAGCCGCAGTCAGGATAAATATCGGTGATGGTGAGCCGCCGCAGTCCTTTGTTCTTGATTTCATACTTGGCTGTGACAGGAGCCTTGAAGGCCGACTTGCCACAGTCAACCGTCAGATGGTCGATTTCCACCTTCTGTGCCCTTGCCGGGCCAAAGGCTAAAATGATAAACGATAAGATAAGAAGTCGTATATTCATAATTCTCAATTCTTAATTCTCAATTGAACCGATTGCGTGGTGGCACGGAACTCGGGAGCGTATGCACACTGCACGGTGCAGGTGCCTGTCTCGTAGGTGCCGGCACGGTCTATGTAATACTCCGTCTCCACGTAGTGTTTGCCTTTAGGCAGACAATTGAAGAAGTATTGCGTGGCATTGTCGCGCGGTGCTGCGTAGGCCCCGTCCTGATAGCCGCTCAGCTGGTTGATGGGTTCCATGCATGCTGCCCGCTTGTCAATCAGTTGTACAAAGTCAAGGTCGCGCTTGGTCTCGATGGTGATTCTCACACGGATGCGGTCGCCGACCTTTAGCGGAGTGTCGAGGGTGGAGAGGGGCGAGCGGTCGCTCTTCATAATCTCGCGTTTGACACTGATTTCGCTTCCCTGGCTGCTGATGTCCTTAGTGTCCTGCATGAACTGGGCATAGACGGCTCCCCATGATGTGCCGGTCGAGGTCTTCTCAGCCGTGAAGGTCTTGACATTCTTTGCCTGCATGCTGGTCTTCACATAGCCGATGCCAGCCGTAGCCTCTGAGGTCTCCAAGGTCTTGCCGTCAACCTTCAGCACGGTCTGTGGCTGTGGCTTCAATGACTCCTCGTTGCCCATGAGGAAGGCATAGATGGCATCAACGCTGTTGATGGGGGTGTCCCAAGCCTGAGTACGTTTCTCTTGCAGCAGCCATTCCTGCATTTCGCGTATGGTCTTCTTGTCGTTTGGTGTCAGTCGCTTGAAGGCTTCGATGGCAGCCACCTGAGTAGGTATGCGGTAGTCACGCCATGAGTAGGAGGCACGCGGTGTGTCGTAATAGCGGCCCATGCCCTCTTTATAAGTAGTCCATTCGAGCAGGCTCTTGATGAAGGTCGGTGAGTTGAGCACGATGCTGGCCATTGCCTTGTCGTAGATGGTCAGGTTTCGCCCCTCTTTCTTCAGCAGTCCCTTCAGATAGATCTGTGCCTCCTTTGCCTTTCCCGAAAGCTTGCGGTCGGCAAGGGTCGACATGTACAGATACTGCAGTGCCTTGTGACTGGGGAAGGTCTGTCGTATGCCTTTCTTCTCTTGTTTGCGCATCTCATTGACCATATCGATGATGACTTTGTCCATGAAGCCGAAAGCCTTGTCTAATTGAGAATTGAGAATTGAGAATGGAGAATTTTGGTGAGAGGCTTCACCCGTCATATGATTGAGCCGCACCAGCATCTCGCTGATTTCCACGGTCATGTAGAACGAGCCGTCCATGCCCTTCCACCAGCTCCATGAGCCATCGCCGTTCTGCAGCTCTTGCAGTTGCTTGAGCGAGGCATTGATGCGGCTCTCCATCAGGTTGGCATCGAAGAAGTCGGCGAGCTGGCTCTTCTGTTCAGCCTCGCGGTCGGCATCCATCACCCAGGGTGTCTCGCTGAGCACGAGGTCTTTCAGTTCCTCGTTCTTCTCCAGTTGTGAGTGGAGCGATGCGAGCGAAGCATCCTCCTGTTTCCATTTCTCTATGATATGCTTGGCCTGCGGGTTTCTGCTCATGATGTAGCGTCCCAAACTGTTGGCATAGAAGGCCGAAGCCTGACAGATGACGCAGTTGTCGTGGGGATGGCCGACGGAGGGCAGGGCCTGCATGATGAGCCATGCCGGGTTGTTGGTGTATTCGAAGGTGAGCTTGCCGTCAGTAGATGTTGCAGGCACGGTGGCAGCGATGTCTATAGTCTTAGTGCCTGGCTGTGTCTGGGTGAAAGGCACGGTGACGGTCACGCGCTCACGGTTGGGCAGCACGGGCAGATAGTGCTGCTCACCGTCGCTATGTCCCTCGCTGGCCACTGTCATCTTGCAGACGAGCAGGGAGGGGAAGTCCTTCACGCTGACAGGGAAGCTCACGGCAGTCGACTTGTTTGCTGGGAGCAGATGCGTCGCTTGCTGTGAGAAGATGACTCGATTGCTCTCAGCATCTGACAGCGTCAGGGTGACAATGCCGTTGAGGTCTTTCTCGGTGGTGTTGAAGATGCGTGCCGAAAGGGTCGCCTCGTCGCCTGTGCGCACAAAGCGAGGCATGTTGGGCTGAATCATCACCTCCTTCTTCGCTACCGCCTCGTCTTCGAGCATGCCGTACATCATGTCGGTGGTGTGGGCCAGTCCCATGAATCGCCAGGTGGTCAGACTCTCGGGAAGCGTGAACTTCAGGGCTACCAAGCCCGTAGAGTCAGCCGTCAGCTGCGGATAGAAGAAAGCCGTCTCCTGCAGGTTCTCTCTTACCATCACCTCATCGTTCGTCGTGTTCGTCTCGGTAGCCTCCTGCTCTGTTTCAACAGCCTTTGCGTCAGCCATCTCGGGGGCAGCCACATCGAAGGCCCCAATAGCTTCGTCTGCGTTCATCGTGCTCTTCATCATCATCTGATTAACAGGCACAGGTCCCCTGCTGCTTCTTCTTGCTGCTCCTTTAAACACGGGCAAGCCGCGCTCGAAAAAGTCCGTAAAGTGAGGGAAACAACGGTGGTCAAATCGGTTGTAACTGAGGCTTGGCGCAATCAGGTAGTCTTTCCGCCAGCGTCCGCTGAGCGAAGTTTCTCCCCATTCACCGAATATCCAGGGCATTGCGGGCACATGGATGGAGTAGGCAAGTGCGAATGACCAGCGGTTCGCCCTGATCTGGTCGAGACTCTTTTCGTAGAGTGTGGCGAGGAGTTGGTAATTCAGTGGAGAGTGGAGCGTGGAGAGAGAAGAGGGGTTGGCAGGTGCTTCGATTTTTACCGTCCATTCCTCTTGCTGGCCGGGAGTAAGACGGTCACGGAAGGTCTCCCAGCGCAGTTTCAGTCGTTTGTCGGGAAGTGGACGGCGGATGGTTGCCGTATGCTTGTAGGCCTTGCCTGCTTTATACCAGGCGAAGCTCAGTGCCATGCCGTCGCCATATTCCTCCTTGTAGGTGAACTTGCGGTTCAGCAGCTCGTTCGATTTCTTCACAGCACCGCTTTCTATCACCTTCTTGTTGGCCGTGATGGTATAGACCATATAGACATCCTTGGCCGACGAGCCCACCTGCAGCGTGACGGGCGTGCCGTCGTTGGCGAACTGATCGGCAGAGATGAAGAACCAGTCCTGCGTCTCCGTGGCAGGCCGCTTGTCGTCTAACGAGAACACAACGAACTCCTGCTTCAGCGTGTCACCATTGCAGACGGCCTCTATCTGGTGCTTGCCCGACTGTAACTTGTGAAGCGCATCGGTGAGTGGTGTGTTGATTTCTGTCTGCTGCCATTTCTTGCCGTCGATGCGATAGCTGACGGTGCCGTTAAGCTCGGTTCCGGCAGCATTGCGCAGATGGAAGACCACGACAGGCATTTTCTCCTTCAGCATCTGTTTGGTCAGGTCAATGCTAAAGGCGGTCTTGCGGTTGCCCAGTGGCAGGGACAGCTCCCCATGTCGCGTCTCGCCGCCCATGTCTGTCACGTCGGCTGTTACCACGAAATTATAGAACATGGTCTTTCCTTCCTGTTCTTCAGGCAGCAGCAGCGGCAGGCGCACTTCGAAGTTTCCTTCATCGTCGGTAAACACTTCTTCACGATGTATGGGCGTCACATATTCGCCCGATCCGAACCGTCCACCGTCCCAGTAGCGCATGTAAGACATCCACCAGAAAGCCACCTTGCGTTCCACCGTGTATGAGACACGAGCGTTCTGAACAGGCACGCCGGCATAGCTCACGGCCTTGCCCTTGATGGTAAGAGTATCGCCGGCTTTATAGTCGGTCAGCGGCTTCTCCATCTCCACCTGGAACGTAGGCCGTTTGTATTCCTCGACACTGAAATAATATCGCCCATTGTCGACCTCTATGTAGTATTCGCCTGTCAGTCCAGTCGTGGGCAATGTGAAGTCGAAGGCGGCGGTGCCAAAGTCATCGGTCACAATCTCTTTCTCGCCGACCACCTCGTAGTTGGTATTGCGCAGGATAGCCGTTGCCGTGTGATGGGCTTTAGTCTGATGTTCATAACCGTTCTTCAGTTGATAGACGATGGCACAGGCGCGAACCGTCTGTCCAGGTCGGTAGATGGCACGGTCGGTGAACACATGGCAGATGTCCCTGTTCTTATTGTATCCGTCGTTGCCGTAGAACGGTTGGTATGTTTGCAGGGGCGGACAGTAGCGGTCGTCTTTCGTAGTAGCAAACACCTCACGCGCTGCTTGCTGTTTCTTCAAGTCATGGATGTATTCGCCCTTGGCATTGCAAGTGACCGTAATGCCAGGCCCGTTGTCCCGCCATGCGTTTTCCTTCAGTCGCAGCTGCGCACCACCGATGGGCAGTCCTGTCGTGGCGTTCACCACGACATAGCGCGTCTGGTCATCGGGCAGTGTCTGTGTCAGCACCCGAACATCGCTGACATAGAGTAGCTGACGGTCTACGGTGGTCTTAGGCAGTGTCTCCATTTCCAGCATATAGACACCAGCGGGCAGTCCCTGCAGTTCGATGCTGTCTTCGAAGAACTCGTATTCGGGATGTGGGGCGCATGGGTGTACGTCGGTCAGCTCCTTCAGGGGCGTGAGCAGTGACTTCATGGCTTTGTAGTCCTCCTTGTCGGAAGGATTCTTGTCGAAGTTGCCGTCGGCCTTCACCCGATAGATGCGTGTGGTCAGCTGCTGAATGCCGCGCATTCTGATCATGAAGGTCTGTTTCTTGTTGGGCAGACAGACCGCCTGCGGTATATGAGCATGAAATTCCAAGGCCGTCAGTTCGTAGCGCTCGTTGCGCAGGTTGTCCATGCGCTTCCAGGAACCCCATCGCTTGAGTGCCTCGTCTATATAATCGATTCTTTCTTTGGCACTGACATGGCTGTTCATGCTGTAATAGCGGTCAATGGCAGCCTCACCACATTCCACAAGGTCGCCATAGCGTGCGATAAGCGAATCGTATTTTTCCACCGTCCTCGGTACGATCTTCAGGGCGGTCAGCAGTTGTGCCGGGCGGTTCTTGGTGGTCAGGTAGTAGGCATGCAGTTGCTCGTATTGCTCTGTCTCCATACCGATGAGGCTCAGCAGGTCGTTGTCGAAGATCTCGCTGTCCTTGCCTTTGATGACAAAGGGGGTGAAGGCAGCAATCTTCGTGGCTGCCAGCTCCTTGGGATTCTCCAGTGCCTTCCGCGTATACTCTTTTGACAAAAGATATGCGTCTTTTAATACATAGTTCTGTTTATAGATGCGCGAAAGCACTGCATCGTAGACCGCCTGCAGCGGACGGCTCTTCGCCTGCTGCTCGCGTATCTTCAGCCGTTCTACGGCAACCTCCAGCGAGTCGCCTGACACCTTGGCGGCAGCCTGTCCGTCCTTGAGCAGGGCCTTGAGCAGATGACCGTAGTGGCCTTCGCGCTCAGCCTTCTTGATGATTTTCCCCAGTATGGCACGTTCGGTCTTGGGCAGGTCGTCCTGCTCTGCCTTCTCCAGTTGCTTCCATAGTTCGCTGTATGTCTGTGCCATGATGTTCGTTGATAATACCCCTACAAAGAGGAAGAGTGAAAGAATGCGCTTTTTCATATATTGTCCTTGTTAGTTATATTTCCTGATAGTTTCTGCCAGAGCGCGTCACTTGCCGGCAGGGGAGCCTCGATGCAGATGGGTTGCTTGGAGACGGGGTGGACGAACTCCACCTTTCGCGACAACAATGAGATGCTGCCATCAGGATTGCTGCGCCGGGCACCGTATTTCAGGTCGCCCTTGATGGGGCAGCCGATGGCGGACAGCTGACAGCGAATCTGGTGGTGGCGACCCGTCATCAGCTGAACCTCTACTAAGTCGTAATGCTCACCCTGGGAGAGTACCCTGTAGCGCAGCATCGCTTTCTTCGAGTGGGGCACCTCATGGTCATAGGCATACGACTTGTTCTGCTGCTCGTTGCGGGTGAGCCAGTGGGTTAAGAACTCTTCTCTTAGTGTAGAGTGTAGAGTGTAGAGTGTAGAGTTTGCTGCCGCAGTCCCTTTTGCGTTTGAGTCGTTTGCTGCCGCAGTCCCTTTTGCGTTTGAGTCGTTTGCTGCCGCAGTCCCTTTTGTGTTTGAGTCGTTTGCTGCCGCAGTCCCTTTTGCGCTTGAATCAAGGGCGGTAGCAAACTCTACACTTCTCACTCTGCACTCTACACTTTTCACTCTACACTCTACATTTCTTTTACCTACAATCGCCCAATAGGTTTTGTGTACCTCGCCCCCGGCAAACATCTTGTTCAGGCGGGTCAATGCCTTCGATGTGCGGGCAAAGACCACCAGGCCTGCAACAGGACGGTCCAGGCGGTGGACGACGCCTAAAAAGACTTCGCCCGGCTTCTGGTATTTCTCCTTGATATACGCCTTTACAGTCTCGGACAGCGGTGTGTCGCCGGTCTTGTCGCCCTGCACAATCTCGCCGCTCTCCTTGTTGACTATGATGATATGATTGTCCTCGTAGACTACTTGCATCGTGTGATTCCTTTTCAACTGATACCGCAAAGTTACGGGATTTTTACGAGAAAACAGGCTGATGAGGCGCGAAAGTGTTGATTTTTTGCAAACTTTCATATTTATTTCGTACCTTTGCATGCCGTAAAGCAAAACGACCAAGTGCATGAAACGAATCATAATGCTACTCATCATACTGCTGACGGGAGGGTTGGGCCACCTTCTTGCACAACAGCTGCCTACCGACGGTCCACTGACCGTAAGACCTTTGTTGCAGCAGTTGGGCGAGCGATTACTAAAAGGCAAGACAGGCAGTATCGTGGCCATTGTGCCCCAGACGGGCGAGGTGGCCTGCATGATGACCAACTCGCCCGAGGGCTTCAACCTGAAATATGCCATCACGCGCCCCTATCCTCCAGGCTCTACGTTGAAGACCGCCAATGCGCTGGCGTTGCTCTCCGAAGGACTCATAGACCGTGAGACCGCTATCCCCTGCGACAGCGGCTTTCTTGACGGCAATATCCGCGTGGGCTGCCATAAGCATCGCTCACCCTTGAAACTGGTCGATGCGCTGGCGCAGTCGTGCAACTCGTGGTTCCTGGCAACCTTTGCCTCGATGGTTAATGACAGTTTCCTCTATGAGAGTCGCGACGAAGCCGTAGAGACGTGGCGCAGCTATATGCGCAGCATGGGACTGGGCGGGCCGATGGGCATCGACTGCGACGGTGAGCAGGGCGGACTGCTCATGGGCAGCTCTTACCTGAGTCGCCGCTATCCCAACGGATGGGACGGACTCACGGTCATGTGGGCCGGCATGGGGCAGGGCGATGTCACCGTGACCGTGTTGCAACTGTGTAATCTGGCAGCCTCAATAGCGAACCGAGGTTTCTACTATCCGCCTCATATCCATCAGGAAACGGCTACCCGTCAGTTGGCGAAGCGCTACAAGACCCCCCGTCAGACAAGAGCCAAGTCTGAAGCCTATGGCCCTGTCATCGAAGGCATGCGCAAGGCAGTGACACAGGGCACGGCCAAGGCTATCAACACTTCCCTATATGATATTTGCGGCAAGACCGGTACGGCTGAGACGGCAGGCGAGGATCATTCTGCCTTTATCGGCTTTGCTCCTATGAAAAAGCCCAAGATAGCTATCGCTGTTTATATCGAGCATGGCGGCTTCGGAGCCGACCTGGCTGCCCCGATAGCCGCCCTGATGATGGAGATGTACCTGAAAGGAAAACTGTCGGCCACGTCGGAAAAGAAAGCAAAACAATTGGCGGCAAAGACCACCTGGAAAAAGTAACATTCTATGAACGACTATAAAGTTATCAA
>Ga0326511_10003591_pt1 | contig 12472 bp, 13 predicted proteins | sample 0_2496_0518_D_FD_203701 | JGI IMG/M metagenome (GOLD analysis project Ga0326511, IMG submission 203701) | Bovine rumen microbial communities from UC Davis, California, United States - 0_2496_0518 | ecosystem: Host-associated > Mammals > Digestive system > Stomach > Rumen | place: USA...
CGTGTTAGATTCGGGCGGTTCCCGCCCTATCATATAACAAAAAATGTTATTAAGTTTCTTGTAAATTTTGTGCTATGATAATTATAGCACATCAATTTCAAGAATTCGAAGATAATTAATTTTTTTTTGCTGAATAATGATGATTCATCCCACGGAGCTAAAGCTCCGGGGAGTTCTCACCATACTTTTTAAACGTTTCCCAATATAAATCATCTGCTATTTCCTTAGGACGCCGCACTTTATCAGGATTGTTCCACACTTGCTTGTTATATATAGACAAGTAGCGATCATGAACATCTTCACCGACATTAAGTAATATATCTAAGGTCTGCAAACACATACGCAGATACATCTGCATTTGTTTTACTTCCTCTGACTCCCACGAATGTGACCACATATAACTAAAATAATAATCCGCCGCACAATAACGTACTCAGATCATACTTTCGTATAACACTCGTGCACGTAATAAAGCGGCTACATCATATTCATCATATTTATTATGACTAAACTGCATGTTAACCATTCCTTTCTACTTATTAAAAAACTTTGGTTTCGGATACCAATAACTCAATTCAAGCGGAGAATGATCACTTTCTCCGACACGTTTGAACTCCCCAGATGCTGTATAAACAATCGGTAAATCCGGTTCATACATTTCAATTCCAAACATAATAAGATATTCAGGAGGTACAATTGTGTATCCATCTACAGGCTGTTGATACTTACTATACTTAGCCATAGCTGGATTACACACGAGCTGACGTGCTACCTGTAATGGCATTAATCGATATTGCACATCTCGCCAAGCCGGTGTTATTTGCTCGATTGGAAACGTAACCGACGCAGTATTTGACTTCACACTCTCAACAACATCAACAGATGTTGTTGCACTATCAGAGTGCTTTTCAGACTCCTGTGAAAACTGATTTAAAATTTCATCAACATCGTCCACTGTAGCCGGTATATCCGAATCAGTTAGTTCGGACGGATGTGCCCAAGACTGATCTGGGTATCTGGCTGCTTGTGAAAGTTCTCGTTTTGATAACTTAAGTAAGTATTGCTGTTGTTCAGATATCTCAGCCTCAATAGAAGACATCTCTGTTTGTTTCTCAGGTAATAGTGTTGTATAAATCAGATTTCCTCTTTCAAACTCTTCCTGTGTTATCGTACCATTATTTCTCTTAGCCGTTAATACAGCAAGTTCAGTTTCTAACTGTGTAGTGTCTATACGGTACTGTGCCTGTTTACGTAACAAAAACCAAAGTGCGTTCAAAGCATTATTACCTTTACTAAGTTTCTGCAATTCCTCATCGGAAACATTGTCTAATGTACGTTCAGACACCAGTTTAGCTGAATTTTTCGGTTTTTCATAAATCTGATTTAATATGTAATTTGATATCAGTTGTTCAATCTCTGCCGAGACTCCCGGAACAACTACAAGAATATCATTCTGCACCGGACGATTACGAAGTGTGTTTATCATTGCTTCGAACGAGTCCTCAGTAGTCACAGAACCATTAAATTTGTAAAAATTATTGTTTATCTCTATAGTTGTCCCATGTTGTAACTGATCCAGTTCTATCATTTTCGGCTGTTCCACTGTTCACACTTCTTTCTGCTAAAATATTACGCACCCGCTTACGCTTATGTTTTTCAAAACAAACATCACCAAAGCCCCTGATGACAGAAGTAGGATCTTTGAGCGGCTTGCCACAATATTTGCAAATTCCGGTTAAATCACTTGATGTTCTATCAGGCAGTGAATAATGCAGCATAAATATACCTCCAATGCGGTAAGCGGATCACGTTCTGTATTTTTAATTGCATCACGATACTCAATTCCTGTATGATACAGCTGTAATATATCTACGTAAGTTATGTTATTCCAGTTGTTGTTCTGGTACTGACTGTACACAGCTTTTACAAGTCCACCCTTGTTCCAATAATCACCTTTACTCGCTAAAAACCGCAATAGATTTTCGAGCCAACGAAAAATAGCAGCATACACGTAAAACTCATTACCGGACTGCTGTTCTATGTACTCATATACAAAGTTAAAATCTTTAGACAGAATTGCTCTGAAGAACGGTTCCGGATCTTCACTTAATTCTGCACGCACCTGTTCCTTAAAATATGTCTCAAAACAAGTCTGCTGATCTATGTTTAAATCTTTACAAAGTGCAAGCATCTGCAATCCATACCGACGTACATACGTCGGATTCGGTATGTTCTCACAGAAATACTGAACAGCCGGTTCAGCTAAGCCTTTTTTCAGCAGAATGTTCTCAGCCTGTTCACGTGTAATTTCAGAAACAATCAGAACACGTTCGTCATAAAACTTCTCAATATCTTTAGTAATACCTTTTGGACTTGTATACATATACACAATCGGTCGGCTATACTCTTTATACATCTCATGAGGCTTTTCAAGAACAGGCTTGAAATCAGTCAAAACAAGTACTTCCATGTTTCCGAGAACGCGTGTGCGGTTCTTGAATTCAATATTCTCTACATATTTATAATTACAGTTATAAGCCTCACAGAACAGTTTTAAATATACAAGACGTAATTCTGTGTCAGTAGAACATATGATAAAATAATTAGGCAACTCACCAGAATCAAGTACTTTCAGATATTCCTGAATTGTCATTCAACCAACACCCTCTTTTTCCAGTATAACATATAGTAATCTATCATAATGTATCGGTCAAGTTCGTTGATACGTTTAGACAGCCAGTCTAATCCCTCCGGATCATCATACAACTTACGTGCTATCAACCAGAATGTAAAATAAGATATGTTCTTGTCTTTTAACAGCTTACTGATTTCATTAGCCTTAACAAGTATTGGTGCTATACTGTCGGGTGTTGTAGCAACACCTTTAATGTACTCCATCATACTAAGTAAAGAATTTGTTGGTTCAACACCATTAAAATTTACAGCTTGTCGTATTAATGCACATCGTCCCGGACTGTCGGCATAGTCAAGATATTTTTCATTGTCGGCAGATGCTGTTAAAATCTCGTCTCGTGTATATGGTACAGTCATATAAGTGACGCAACGGGACTTGATAGTTGGTAAAATGCGGTTGCTTGCCGTAAGCACAAACGTAGCTTTCATCGGTGGTTCTTCAAGTACCTTTAACAGTAAGTTCTGCACAGTAACATTTAAAGTATCAACATCCGGAATCAGATACACAGTCGGATTTGTCTGAGTACGCATCATTTCTATACTTTCTCTGAAATCTGCAGCGTTGCCGGTAACTTCATACACGGACATACCCTTATCCGCATAGAACTGACGTAGCAATGTCTTTTTACCGTGATGTTTAGGACCGTATATAAGTATAGTACGACTGTTTGACTTATTAAGCGACTCTATTAATATGTGCTGTCCGATAAAATTCATACCAAATCACCTATAAATCTGACAAACTCAATCCTTATTCTTGTTAATGGATCTGATTCCCATACTAAATCATTACACACACGGTTTAGTGCATTAGCAAGTCTTAAAAGATGTGCATTCCATGCAATCTGACGTATTTTTTCAATAATCTCTTCCGGCAGAGCTAACTGATCTGAATTAACATTAAGCATAATCATAACAGCTTTAACAACAAACCGTCTGAAATCCATGATCCACGCTTTATAATCAAGATTATTTACACTCAGACTATCAAGCAAAGCTAATGCCTGTTGTGCATCACGGTTAAGTAAATACTCTAGTAACTGATATGATGTTTCTGCACCGATCATACCGAGTGCAGAGTTAATCAAATCCTGTGTAACTTCTACACCGTAGCCAAGCACCTTGTCAAGCAAGCTGATAGCATCACGCATACCACCGTTAGCAAGCTGTGCTATATATTTTAAAGAGGACTCCTCAATCGGAGGCAACTGTTCCTGTTCAAGAATCCATGCAAGTCGTTTAACTATTAAATTCAAGTCGATACGCTTAAAATCGACTCTCAGCACACGTGACATGATTGTAGCTGGAATTTTATGAGGATCAGTCGTGCAACAGATGAATACAACAGAATCCGGTGGTTCCTCAATAAGTTTAAGCAAGGCATTCCATGCCTGAGTTGACAACATGTGACACTCGTCTAAAATAAAGATTTTATACGGTGTACCAATTGGAACACGTGATGCATCTGTAATGATTTTACGGACACCATCTACACCTGTATTGTCAGCTGCATTGATTTCAATGATATTAAAATCCGAATTATTCAAAGAATGGGCAAATATTCTCGCACAGGTAGTTTTTCCCGTTCCAGCTCCGCCACAGAACGCATATGATGACCGTGGTTTTGAGTTTAAATGTGTAAGAAGAATAGCTTTAGCTTGTTCCTGTCCTACAACGTCATCTAATGTAGAAGGTCTGTATGTAGCTGCTAAGTTTCTCAAAGATTAACAACCCCTTTTATAAAAAACTTGAACGATAGCGAATTAACATGATTAATTTACTACCGTTCCTATTATAACATATCATTTCAGAAAATTCGAAGATAATTCTGGTATTTTAATCCATTTGTATATTTACAGTTTGTCTTTCAGAATTGTTTCAACTATGTTGCCGTAATGCCATGTATTACGATAAGGCACAGCGGCTATTTCAATTCCAGCATCTTCGAATTGTTTAATATCAAGTCGTTTAAAACCTGATTTGTAATAGATGTCAGCAACAAAGGCTGATAACCAGAACAGCCTTTGATACTGTGACATCCATACTAAGTAACCCGCACGTGTGCCGGGTACTTTATCTTTTTTAATAAGTTCGACCCACTGAAACTCTCTGATGTAGTGCAGCATATCGAACTTGTCTTCTCCGCAAGACTTACATTCAATGTACAGCATGTTGGGATAGCTGTAAGCAGTAAAATCACACGGATTAGTTGACCCTTTTAATCCGCTCATCTGATCGTGCAAACGTTGATAATCAACACCGTAGCTTTTAAAGTTGGATGCAACACGGTCTTCGAATGGTTTGCCGTCGTTAATCATAGTTATACAAGTAAGCCAATTGATGTTGTAACAGGTCCTACGAGTGCAAGCATAGATGCATAAACATCAAGCTGAACCTTGCCTGTGTACTGACCGAACTTCTTAACAGCTGCTGTACAGTCGATAGCAACGTCCCACGGACCGTCACCCTTAAGCTGTTCGCAAGGAATTCTCTGTACGTTAGATGCACCGCATGAAAGAATAAGTTCATTCGGCTGTTCCTGTGCGAGATGTACCGCATAATCATCTGTACCGGATGTTACAACTGATAAGAATGAAAGTGCTTTCAAGAAACTTGAAATATCAACATTCACTGAATAATTAACCGGCTTTGCAAACTCTTCCTTTAAGAGATCAACCGGAAACTCCGGTAAGAAATCCTGAAACAGCTTTGAAAAACGTGCATAGCACTTGTCTTTCTCTGACTTGAACCAGAAGAATTCCTGTCCTGCATCGAATATTTCGGTGTCACCATGCTTGCCTAAGAAGGAAAGCATACGTCCGGAAAGAAGCATTGGAACATTGACGATGGAATCACCCTTGCTGATATTAAGAGAGTCAGTTGAGAATGAAACATCAGCATCTGTATATACAGTCTTGAGAGCAATTGAGTCCATTGTCTGTAATGTACTGTTGCTTACAAGCTTTAACTGATTAAGATGTGCTACTGTGAGAGCATCACCTGTCGGTGCAAAGAAATCATGATGTGCCGGTGCATTGTCATCACCGAGTACAATCGGGAGCTTTAACTCACCCTTGCCATTATCGATAACAAGTGAATCTTCTGTAATTGTAAGGCTTACAACGTCAGAACAGCATGAGATTGCTTTAGCAAACTGTGCACCATCTACGGAAATAGGTGAACACTGCTCAGTGATTTCACCGACTTCAGCTGAATACCATACCTCACCGTCTTCCGGATAAGTTACTAAGAATAACTTGCCGTCACTCGGAAAGAGTGTGATTGTAGTTGAAAGCTTTACATATGAGTTGTTGGAAAGTCCCTCTGATACTGCTGATACAGCACCATCAAGATCTGCTTTTTTAAATTGCATAGTGTTTAATCCCTTCGTAATTATTTAATTAAAAATGTGGGCATCGCATACAGTATATTCACTTATGCAATACCCACATCAATCGTAATGATTAAAGTAGTAGTATGAATATTTTAGTTAGTGCTTTTGATAATTAGCCCTGTGGGTTCTGCGTCCATGCACCCTGTGGAGCATTACCCCAAGGTGCATTGTTAGCTGGCTGTGCCTGCGGTGCAGGCTGACCCCAGCCTGTCTGTGGAGCGGAAGGCTGTACCGGTGCTGGTGCTGGAGCAGATGGCTGTGCCGGTGCTGACGGCTGTGCTCCCCAACCACCGTTATTCGGCTGTGGTGCCGGTGTTCCCCAGCCACCCTGTGTCTGCGGTGGTGCACCCCATGCGGAAGCGGTTGGAGTAGGTTCTACAGCACCTACCTTAGATGCTTCAACACGCTTTTTAACCTCTTCATAGCTGTCAGCGGAACGAACATAATCAGCTATAATCTGGTCAGCCTTTGCTAAATATGCCTTGTATTCCTCTTCAGAAATACCGCTGTCACCAATGCTCTGGAAACTATAAGTAGTATTGATCTTTTCACCGTTCTTAGTGATTTCATACTTCTGCTTGTAAAGCGGTGTGAAGTAATGCATAAAGCCGTTGTTGTCGAGCTGTTTTGCAAAGCTTGCCGCTCTGTCCCAGATTACAACCTTGTTATCGGTAAGATCGAGCATCTTAACAAACATACGGTTGCTTGTAGGAACATTGTCAGCACACGCCGGACACGCACCTGTTTCATTCTGATTGCAGTCTACTACATATGTGTAGAACTTAGCATTCTGAATACGGTGGCATCTGTAGCGGTCTAAAGTATCCTCACCTGCGTAAAGAAATACTACCTGCTTTCTGTCTCCGCTTTTTTCCATGCGGAAAGTATCAGCTGCCTGAAACTCATATTTTTTTGCATCGCTTGCTGAGTATACGCCCATAATAAATATCCTTTCTGTAGTATCAACTACTGTAAAAAATTAAATAATGTTTGCAGTATAGGCTGATTTGCCTGTTATTGCAATTCGAATGATTCTTGCATTTTTTAAAATGCGACGCTTATTGATCAGATAAGCTATATGGGAACCCACATATCTATAGTTTACAGCGTTTCCGCTGGAACTACCTCCATGAAAAAATTCATATTTAAATTATAACATATAAATTCTGAAAATTCGAAGATAATTAAAAAAATTCAGAAAATTTTTCGTATGCTTTTTGGCAGCGGTAAATGTTCTGCATTTTGCAAATAATTCATCATACTGACAGCATTAAACTGCTGTCGTGCTGTAATTGAATCAGTCAGATCATGCGTATCTGTATTAGTAGCTGTACTGTTATAGCTGAGTTTTAATAACCGCTCTGCTGAAAATCCAAGCTGTTCTATGTACTCGCTTGCTATTGTTTTGACAGCGGTACTGTAATGACAGAAATGACCTGCATCATGTACTGTCCTGTTGCTTACAGGTACTGCATACAGTCTGTCATTCTTTAATAACAGTATACGTCCGTGTATAGCTAACATACTCCAGGTTGTGGAGTCAACTGATGTAAAATTAAAATACGGTAGAATATCAAGCACCGTTAATCCGAATCCGTGAGTTTTAACATCCGGATTTATATCATATATTCTTCTGAAACATTCCTTGCAGAAACTGAACCGTTCTGATGATTTAGTCTCTGTATGAGGAGATAATCCGATATACTGCATATCAGACTGTTTCAGCATCTTTTCAAGCCAGCTGAAATCTTCACCTTCATGAAACACAGGTATAAACCTGTTCCACAACGACGGATTCAGCCTGTTTCTGATACTGTAGTAATTCCACCATGACTTCTTAGGGTGCAGACATGTACACCGCTCTGTCAGTGTCTACATTAAGATTTCCGGGTATAACATCTACTGACGCCATACAATCAAAATACTGTCCATGCTGATTAAGATATTCAGCATATTCCGGTATATCAACCGTCTTACCCTGTGTATACATGCTGTACGCACCAGAATCAACGAACAGCTTTAAGGCTGGATTACTGTGTTTAGCTTTCATCCAATAGCTTAAAACCGCTCTGTCGTTGAGCTGTGAGCCTAATCTGCTGTAGTTCCGTTCTATCAGAAAATCTTCAAGTATTGGATTGACTGCGGTTGCACATCCGGAGAAATAAAGTGTAGTGTTTAACATACCTGTACAAACCTGCTTCCTGTTTCGGTAAAATACTCAATCCACATATGATTGCCACCATATTTAGCACGCCCAATCTCATAATCAAGAATCATAGCATGTGCTTTAGCTTTTATCTCATCTAACTTCTCTTTAGTCGGACACAGCCATTTCTGAATAGCACGTTTCAAATCACTCATACGATGTTCACGTTTTTCCTCTAAAGGTCTGAATCGCTGTAAACAAGTGTAAGCACGTCTGACTTTCGGAAGAGCATATTTTAACAGTTCCTGTGTCTCAGTGTCGACATTACGATAGTGTGCTTTTTTATATATTATATCGAACACCTTATGCGGATCCACAGTATGTGCATACCGGACAAAACGTATCTCTCCTGTATCACAGTTTAATCGGAAACGCATGTCACCAAAATTAAACGCTGTAACATTGTCAGAGAACTTTCTGAATCCCAAAGTACGCAGCTGATTTATATTGCTTTGCACATAATAAATAGCTTCAGGCAATGTCAGCTTAGCAGCATCTAAATAAGTATGTTTCTTAGCATAGAATGGATGAAATTCAAGATGCTTATCCGCAAAGCGTTTCTTTTCTTTATCTATCTTACCCGGATGACCGTTAGTCCATAATAACTGAGCGGTTCTGCCGCTCATCTGTCCGGACAGTACAGCCATTAACAGTTTTACATACTCAGAATAGCCATTTATCAGTTTAGAACTCGGTGAATAAACCGGACTCCAGTAATCAATACCATTATGCCATTTAAAATCTATGAGTTTTGGAGGGTTCTGCTGAACAACCTCTAAAAAGCGATTACGCACGTCAGCCCAATGTCTTAAAGGTTTTGTATCAACTTCACCGGGTTTATTAAGGAATGGGTATGCCTGTTTAAACGGATCATAACCTATTTGAGACACTATATGCTGAATTATCGGAGAATTTTTATCTGCTAACAGACACTGAGTTAAGTTATCTGGATTGTGCAAAATCTCATCAACAACAGGTTTAATTGTAGCAGTAGCATTGAGAGCATAGCAGTTAATAGCAATAGCTTCAGTATTAGCTAAATCTGTCGCCATACACAAAAGATTCATTATTTTTCGAGACGGCAAAACATATAAATGACCATATTTAGGACCATACATTATTTTTGGGTCGTTTCGTTCTTCTGGGGTGTATGACTTATAACGAAATCCTACCGGAGTATTAGTGAAAGCAATGGCATCAACACCCGCAAGTAATTCCCAGCATAAGCCTTTAAAACTTTTCTGTAGTTCCGGAATGCTGTCTTTAATGCTATTACAAACTGTTCGAAGCTGCTTCCGTATATAAGATTCTCTTTCATTTTTCGATACACGATCTATGGAAGATTCCAAATTTGCAAGAACCTCATATGCATCTATACACATCTGATTGATAATCTGTGCAGACTCTTCTAAAAACTTAACTTTTTCAGTCAGTTCCTTCATACGTAATTCTGTAGTGGGAACAATGAACTTTTCTAATGTGAACTGTCTGTACAGACCTGCTACTATAAACAGTGCAGTTTCATTATACTGATAGATCTCCTCCAAAGTAGTCTGTCCCTGTAAAAACGCTTCTACAGCCTTCCAGTGACTTTTAAACTGACGAGGCTTGTTAGCTTTAGTTAATACTTCACCGTTTTCGCTGATCCAACCGTTTTCAGTGTGTGTCCATGTAGTTCTGTTATCATCTACTGCTGTAGCCTTAGCAAGTTCTTTCTTACGGTCACGTGCTATCTTGCGAACAACATAATTTTTGATTTTCGGATACATATATACAGCATCATGAATATCAACTACACCCTTTTTAACAAGCATCTTTTGTGCTTCAACGTTAGTAACATCAATTGGTTCTATTTCTCCACGACGAACACGTTCTACTATTACTATAGGATTCTTGCGTGAACCATGTCTTATATAGTCAATAACATCCTTAAATAAGGTAGCACCGTCATAGAAAGAAACACCTGTACTTACTCCGTTAAAATACAAAAAACGCCTGCCTAAACCATACTCGTCCGGATAACAGCACTTTGATAAGTACCATCCACGAGGGTTTAAGAAGCGTTTCTCCCAATCGTTTTTAACTCTCATTATTTCGAATATTGTCATGTAATCACAACCTTTTTAATCTTTATACCTTTTTATTTTGTGTGCGACTGAACTGCATGTATATAGTATAACACAAATTAAAAAAGATGTCGATAGGTTATATGAAAAAACCCACACAAATCATATTTAAAATTTGTGTGGATTATGACTAACAAAATATAAAAATGCAGAGTTAATTAAAAGATGTGAATAGCACAGGACATTGTATTGCAGTTCAATCCCCACATGGCATAAATCACATTAACTCTGCATTGTTATTGACTATATTATAACACATCAATACAGGACTGTCAATCGTATTCTGAAAATATCATTCTAAAAACAACAAAACCCCATCAACAATGTTTCTTACATCATCGACGAGATCCGCCCTCTGTATGATTATGTTACATGGATAACAGTGATTATAACCTTAGCTGTCCTTACGGACATTTAGTCTACTAAGTCGAAACAGGGGTGAAACTCTATCCCTACACTGCATATTAAACCGCCCATTTTGCCATGATGACATTATAGCACAAATGTGCTGGAATGTCAAGCCGTTAGGCGAAAAATTTTCTGAGCGGTTTGTTGTTTCAACAAAGATTAATTTTCTTAAGTGTAGCAGAGGGCGATCCCGTCGAACTCGCCTGCGGCAGCAGAACACTTAAGAAAATTGCAAGTTACTTTTCTAATCTGATATACAATGTATTAAATATGAATTAAAATATAACAGCTAAGATTGTTTAATTTCACGAACGGTTTTTAAACCTCAAATTCGACTTTTCTGAGATAAGTATGTTATAATATATAAAGAGGTAGAAAAGTTTTTTAGACTTTATATATAAGTTTAAGATAACCAAGGGGGATTATGTGACAATGAGCAAGGTATTCATAGGTATTATATCTTATTTAGGAAAAGATGTTCCGTTCCGTGAAAGCAGAGTGCAGATGCATCAGAAGCAGCTTAAAGATATAGCTGAGGATTTTCAGTATATGAGGACTGTCTGTGCTGAAACAGAAGTACCGATCATAAGAATAGAACAGGAATGGGACGATGAGGTACATGAACAGATTAAGCCGTATGAGGATAGATTAAACATTGAATCTGTCGTGACACAGAGATTAAATCCCGGAGCGGCGAGAAACATACTATTAAAAAGGCTGTATGAGTCTGATAATGACTGGATGATATGCAGCGATGATGACCACTGGCTGTATCCTAAGTACAGGGGTGTAGAGCTGATATGGGATCTAAATAAAGGCACTGACGGCTATACAAGTCAGATGTTAAAACAAGGTATTGGTTTTTCAGCCTTTCCTGCGTACTGGGAGGGTTATCAGAAAGATGTCAATGCCTGGGGCAAATCAGCTACGCACTGGCTTTTTACAAAGACTAAACATCCGGGTGCTATGCCGTTATGTGCTATTCCGAATATTAAGAAGTATTTCGGCATAGAACTTTATTTTAATGAGAACACAGACTGCTACAGCTATCAGGCACCTCCGGAAGATTTACAGTTCTATATAGACTGGCTTAACAGCGGATTCAAATGGATGGACTCAATGTGCATGATAGCTAAGTCAGAAGGCAATTTAGACCATTCATCGTTGTTCGAATCGAGAGAGTACAGAAAAAACAGAGATGCTAACGTAAAAATATGGAGAAATAATTATTTAAAAAATCTATTTCCTAAAAAACCAGAATTATGGAAATTTAGTGAATTTAACAAAAGACGTAACAATATTAAGATGATAGAAGTTAAACGATACATATATCAAAAGAAAGGTGAATAATATTGATCAATGCGGTGACATTGTCTGACGAACAGCAATATTTTGTAGAACAGGTATTAGCGGGTAAGAACGTATTAGTTGATGCCTGTATCGGAAGCGGTAAAACAACAGCTATACAGCGTGTCTGTGACTTGCTTCCGTCTAATAAAAAGATACTGTATCTTACATACAACAAGCTACTTAAATGCGATGCAAGAGCAAAGATACGTAATCCGAATGTTTATGTTACAAACTATCATGGATTTGCCTGGGTTGCTTTAAGAGACAATGGACATATGGTCAGTGCAAATACAG
>Ga0326511_10003592_pt1 | contig 12465 bp, 24 predicted proteins | sample 0_2496_0518_D_FD_203701 | JGI IMG/M metagenome (GOLD analysis project Ga0326511, IMG submission 203701) | Bovine rumen microbial communities from UC Davis, California, United States - 0_2496_0518 | ecosystem: Host-associated > Mammals > Digestive system > Stomach > Rumen | place: USA...
CCTAGTAGTTTTCACTGGCAGGCCTACTGGTGAAAACTACTAGGCCTACAAAAATTACCCCCTCTACAGAGCATTCTGAGAGGGGGCAAGAGGACGTATAAATCATCTTGTTAAATTGCAAAACTCCGAGACTGAAAGCATACGGGAATCAGCCTGTATTTTCTTTCCGTCCGATATAATATTGTTTCAATAACAGCACATCGTTATCAAAACTAAACGGCCTGTTTTCCTGCCACTGCGCCAACAATAAGTTTGCATCAATTTTGACTTTTAGGACGGATAACCTTTCCCGCTATCTTCCTACATATAAAGAATGCAAAAAGGACACCAGCACTGTTTGCAGCAAAATCAGACCATTCACCGCCTCTGCGACCACCTGTGCAATATTCCTGAAGAAGTTCTATCAAACCACTCAGAAGGATTGGAAGCACCACACTCACCATAGCCAGCATTAATGGTGACCATGGTTGCCCCTCTCTTTCATATCGCCTATATTCTATCCAGAATACAGACATTGTCCCACAATACATCAGGAAATGGAATATCTTATCTATATTGCTTACATCATCTAAATCAGTCGGGGGAGGAGTAAAAAAACTCAGGAACAATATAAGCAACAAACAAAATATAGTCAGCGGGAACTTAATAACGAATTTCATTTAATAAAAAAAATTAAAGAGAGACGTGAGTTCTACCCACGTCCCTCTTTTATTCAGATAATAAACTTATTCAGCTTTTGCTGGTTCTTCGGCAGCAGGAGCCTCCTCAGCAGCAACTTCCTCGACAGCAGGAGCCTCTTCGGCTACTGGTTCTGCAACAGTCTCTTCAACAGGTGCAGCCTCTTCTACCTTGGCAGCAGCCTTCTTGCCACCACGACGGGTACGAGCCTTCTTCTTTCCGGAAGCCTTCAACATATTCTCGTTGAAATCAACCAGTTCAATAAAGCACATATCTGCACCGTCGTCAGCACGATGACCCAATTTAATAATTCTCGTATAGCCTCCGGGGCGGTCGGCAACCTTTGTAGAGATTACACCGAACAACTCCTTGATGGCTTCCTTGTCTTGCAGATAACTGAAGACAACACGGCGAGAATGAGTTGTATCTTCTTTTGACTTTGTAATTAGAGGCTCAACGTATTTTCTCAAAGCCTTTGCCTTAGGCACCGTCGTAGTAATTCTCTTATGCTTGAATAGAGCCACGGTCATATTGGCAAACAAAGAAGCTCTGTGAGAAGATGTACGTGAAAGATGATTGAATTTTTTATTATGTCTCATTGTTTATTCGTCTTTTTCAAGTTTATACTTGCTAATGTCCATTCCGAAAGATAAATTCAAACTCGTCAACAACGTATCTAATTCGGAAAGTGACTTCTTACCAAAATTGCGGAATGTAAGGAGATCATTCTTATTATACTGAACCAAATCGCCAAGTGTTTCAACGTTAGCAGCAGCCAAACAGTTAAGGGCACGTACAGAAAGTTTCATTTCTGTCAATTTAGACTTCAGCAGCTTGCGCATTCTCAAGTCAACCTCATCTATCAGGCTGTCATCGTCAGCAGAATTCTCAAATGTCATTTTTTCATCAGAGAACAATCCGAAATGATAGATTAAAATACGGGCAGCTTCTTTCAAGGCATCCTTGGGATGGATGGAACCATCTGTCGTGATGTCGATAGTAAGGCGCTCGTAGTCAGTCTTCTGCTCTACGCGATAATCATCCACGTAATACTTTACATTGCGTATTGGGGTATAAATAGAATCTATTGGCAACGTGTTCATTTCTTCACAGAATTCTCTGTTTTCATCAGAAACAACATAGCCACGACCCTTATTGATTGTCAAATCAATCTGCATTTTAGCCTTAGGATCTATGTGGCAAATCACCAAATCAGGATTTAACACTTCAAAGCCTGTCAAGCCCTTATTGATATCACCTGCCTTGAACTCGGCAGTATTCTCAATAGTAAGACTAACCTTTGCGGTGTCGTACTCGTTAATCAACTGCTTAAAGCGAACCTGCTTTAAGTTAAGAATAATATTGGTCACATCCTCACGTACACCAGGCACCGTGGAAAACTCATGTTCAACACCACTTATACGAATGGTATTGATGGCAAAGCCTTCCAAAGAAGACAGCAGAATACGACGCAAGGCGTTTCCCACTGTTGTACCAAAGCCTGGCTCCAACGGACGGAACTCGAAAGTTCCGTGGGTTGGGGACTCTTCCAACATTATTACTTTCTCTGGTTTTTGAAATGCTAATATCGCCATTATTTAATTTTTATTTTGAATACAATTCGACTATCAACTGCTCGTTGATGTTTTCAGGAATATCTACGCGCTCTGGTCTATGGAGGAACTTACCTGCTTTCGCATTTTCATCCCATTCCAACCATGGGTACTTGCTATGATTGAAACCTGCAAGAGCTGCAACTATCACCTCAAGAGATTTGGACTTTTCTCTTACAGCAACAATCTGACCAGGAGCAACAGAATAAGAAGCGATATTAACAACCTTACCGTCTACTGTTATATGACGATGATTTACCAACTGACGCGCAGCAGCACGAGTAGGTGCGATACCTAAACGATATACGACATTGTCCAAACGGCTTTCCAACTCCTGCAAAAGAGCTTCACCCGTTACAGCATTGGAACGGGCTGCCTTCTCAAACAAGTTACGGAACTGCCTCTCCAAAACGCCATAGGTATACTTTGCCTTTTGCTTTTCAGCAAGCATCGTACCATACTCTGACATTTTGCGACGGCGACTGTTGCCATGCTGTCCAGGAGGAAAATTTCTATTACTTAATACTTTATCTGGTCCAAAAATGGGCTCTCCGAATCGACGTGCGATGCGTGACTTTGGTCCTGTATATTTAGCCATTTTAATACAATTTACAGATTAATAAAATTATACTCTTCTTCTCTTGGGAGGACGACAACCATTGTGTGGTAACGGAGTTACATCAACGATTTCTGTCACCTCTATTCCTGCACTGTGCACGGCACGAATAGCTGACTCACGGCCATTACCCGGACCTTTAACAAATGCTTTCACCTTGCGAAGACCCAAATCATAAGCTACCTTAGCACAATCCTCAGCGGCCATCTGAGCTGCATACGGAGTGTTCTTCTTAGAACCCCTAAAGCCCATCTTGCCTGCAGAAGACCAAGATATCATTTCACCATCATTATTGGTCAATGCGACAATCACATTATTGAAGGAACTGTGGACATGCAACTGTCCGGCAGCGCCGACTTTAACTACTCTTTTCTTTGCTGAAACGGTTTTCTTTGCCATAATTATCTATTATTTAGTAGCTTTTTTCTTATTAGCAACAGTCTTTTTCTTGCCCTTTCGAGTACGAGCATTGTTCTTGGTGCTTTGCCCGCGTACCGGCAGGCCAATACGATGACGAACACCACGATAGCAACCGATATCCATCAGTCGCTTGATGTTCATCTGAATCTCAGAACGAAGATCACCTTCAACTTTGAATTTATTACCGATAATCTCACGGATCTTTGCCGTCTGATCATCTGTCCAATCCTTAACTCTAATGCTGCGATCAATTCCAGCGGTATCCAGAATCTTAGCTGCACTGCTGCGACCTATGCCATAAATATAGGTTAACGCAATCTCACCTCTCTTATTTTGAGGTAAATCTACACCAACAATTCTTATTGCCATATATTATTATTCTTAAATTTCTTGTTGATTAACCCTGACGTAATTTAAACTTCGGGTTCTTTTTATTAATTACGAATAGGCGACCCTTACGACGTACTATTTTACACTCAGGGGTACGCTTCTTTATTGACACTTTTGTTTTCATATCTGAATTTATTATTTATATCTAAATACAATTCTTCCCTTTGACAAATCGTAAGGACTCATTTCAACCTTAACCTTGTCACCTGGCAAGATACGAATATAATGCAGACGCATCTTTCCAGACAGATGGCACGTTATCATATGGCCATTCTCCAACTCAACGCGAAACATTGCATTGGACAGAGCCTCTACAATCACGCCATCTTGTTCTATTACCAGTTGCTTTGACATATTAATATAATTTTCCTTCTATTGCCTCTATCTCTTCAAATGAAGACAGTATATCTGTAGAGCCGTTATGGATTGCTATTGTGTGCTCAAAATGTGCTGCCGGCTTACCATCTCTGGTAATAACCGTCCAACCATCCTCTGCAACATAGACATCACGCTTACCCATCGTAATCATGGGCTCAATAGCGATACACAGTCCATTCGCAATACGCATACCATTGCCACGTTTCCCGTAATTGGGCACCATCGGTTCTTCATGCATCTCACGGCCTATGCCATGTCCTACTAACTCACGAACTACACCATAGCCGTGACTCTCACAATGATGCTGCACAACATAACCAATATCACCAATACGATGACCAGGTAAAGCTGATTGAATTCCTAAATAAAGACTCTCTTTTGTTGTCTTCAACAAAGCCTTTACTTCATCAGAAACATTGCCGACACAGAATGTATAGCATGAATCCCCGTTGAACCCATTCAGTAACGTTCCGCAATCCACAGACACTATGTCTCCATCCTCAAGAACACGTTTATTTGGTATACCATGGACTACCTGTTCATTTACAGAACAACATACTGCAGACGGAAAAGGATTACCATAAGGATTGGGCACTCCCTTAAATGTAGGAATCGCACCATTATCTCTTATGAAAGCATCAGCCAAATCACTGATGGCCTCAGTTGTTATACCAGGCTTAATGATCTTGGCGATTTCGGCAAGTGTTCGCCCCACAAGGAGGTTAGCCTGCCTCATCAACTCTATTTCCTCTTCAGTCTTCAAGTATACCATATAAATTTTTTATTAATATGCACTTACACTTGAGTGGCGGGTTCTTCCAGCACTTAGCAGGCCATCATAATGACGGACTAACAGATAACTCTCTATCTGCTGCAAGGTATCTAATACAACACCTACTAGAATCAAGAGAGAAGTGCCTCCAAAGAATTGAGCAAATGACTGGTTCACATTGAACAAGTTTGCCAATGTCGGAAGTATTGCTATTAATGCAATAAACAATGAACCGGGCAGTGTTATCAAAGACATTATTCTGTCTAGATAATCAGCTGTATTCTTCCCAGGTTTAACTCCAGGAATAAATCCGTTGTTCCGTTTCATATCCTCAGACATCTGAACAGGGTTCAAAGTTATAGCTGTATAAAAATATGTAAACGCTACAATAAGCAGGACAAATACAATATTATATAACAGACTATTCTGATTCAAGAAACTACGGAGAACCCAGCCTTGGCTCTCTTGTCCGGCAAAACCGGCTAAAGTGAGAGGGATAAACATCAGCGCCTGTGCGAAGATGATTGGCATCACATTTGCAGCAAACAACTTAACAGGAATATACTGACGAGCACCACCTACAGGCTGCCCCCCCATTACTCTTTTTGCATACTGGACAGGTATTCTCCTTGTGGCCTTTACCAATATAATAGCAATAGCTATAACAGCCAACAATGCAAAAATCTCTATCAAGAATTTAACCAAACCACCAGCACCCGGAGATGTCAAAGCGGTTACAAATTCTTGTCCAAGTGCTTGCGGCAAACGGGCAATAATACCTATCATAATGATAATTGAAATACCATTACCGATACCCTTATCTGTAATCCTTTCACCTAACCATAAGATAAACATTGCTCCACCTGCCAAAATAAAGGTGCAACTAATTAAGAACCAACTCCAAGGAATGGCGGTAGTAATAGCAGGACCAGCCTGAGCTCTAAGATTAATCAAATACATCGGAGCCTGGAATAACAAAATTGCTATTGTCAGATAACGTGTATACTGATTGATCTTACGACGACCGCTTTCACCTTCACGCTGCATTTTTTGGAATGCTGGTACTGCCACAGCAAGCAACTGCATCACGATAGAAGCAGAAATGTATGGCATAATACCCAAAGCAAAGATGGAAGCATTGGAGAAAGCACCACCAGAGAACATATTCAGCAAAGACATCAAGCCCGTGCTAGTTTGCTCGTGTAACTTCGTCAACTGGGCCGGATCTATTCCTGGTATTACCACGAAAGAACCCAATCTATAAATAGCCACGAACAAAATGGTGATTAAAAGACGTTTTCTCAAGTCTTCTATTCTCCAAATATTCTTCAAAGTTTCAATGAACTTTTTCATGTTTACAATTTGGTTGCTGTACCACCTACGGCCTTAATTGCTTCTTCTGCTGTTTTTGAAAAAGCATTGGCCTCTACATCCAATTTAGCTGTCAACGTACCATTTGCCAAAATCTTTACCAACTGTCCTTTTGACACAAAACCTGCAGCAATCAAATCTGCAATAGTAATCTTAGTCAGTTGTTTGGATTCTGCAAGACCCTGAAGAAGATTCAGATTAATGGATTTATACTCCACCCTGTTTATATTCTTAAATCCAGATTTGGGCACACGCCTCTGCAAAGGCATCTGACCACCTTCAAAACCTATCTTCTTCTTATAACCGGAACGTGCTTTAGCACCTTTTGTACCACGTGTAGAAGTTCCGCCCAAACCAGAACCTGGTCCACGACCTATTCTTCTACGTGATTTAACGGAACCCTCGGCAGGTTTTAAATTATTTAATTTCATCATCTTTACTTTTTAAAGTTATTCTTCAACACGAACTAAATGATGCACTCTGCGTATCATTCCTCGAATTGCCGGATTGTCCTCATGTTCAACAACCTTATTTAATTTTCTCAAACCAAGTGCATCAAGAGTCCTAGCTTCAACTTTGCTGACCCCAATGCGGCTTTTTACTTGTTTAATTTTAATTGCTGCCATAATTCTTATCCATTAAAAACTTTATTTAGACTTATATTACGATCTTTAGCCACTTGAAGTGGATCACGCAGTTTCTGCAGAGCAATTACAGTTGCCTTTACCAAGTTATGAGGATTGGAAGATCCCTTAGACTTAGCTAAAACATCTGTAACACCTACACTTTCCAATACTGCACGCATAGCGCCACCTGCAACCACTCCAGTACCCGGAGAAGCGGGGAATAACACTACTTCTGCACCACCGAATCTTGCTGCAATTTCATGAGGGATAGTACCTTTCAGTATAGGAACTTTTACCAAATTCTTCTTGGCAGACTCTGTGCCTTTTGTTATGGCTGCGGCAACTTCACCAGCTTTTCCTAAACCATAACCTATTACACCTTTACCATCACCAACTACAACAATAGCTGCGAATGTAAAGGTTCTACCACCTTTCGTAACTTTTACTACACGATTAAGAGCAACCAGTTTCTCTGTAAACTCTTCAACATTTGCACTTATTCTGTTTGCCATAACCATTAAAATTTAAGACCGCCCTTGCGAGCACCATTAGCTAATTCCTGAACACGGCCATGATACAAATAGCCATTTCTGTCGAATACTACTTTACTTATGCCGGCAGCGAGAGCAATCTCTGCGATTTTCTCACCAACCTTGGCAGCCTGTTCAGATTTATTCATTTTTTCAAATCCAAGTGAAGAAGCAGCAGCAAGAGTACGTCCTGTTTCATCATTTATAATCTGGACATATATCTGCTTATTACTCCTAAAGACACTCATCCTTGGCATTTCAGCTGTACCAGAAATCTTATTTCTAACACGATGCTTAATTCTAAGCCTTCTCTTTTCTTTTAATGTTGTCATACTCTAAATATTAAAGGTTATTTAGCTGAAGCCGATTTTCCTGACTTACGGCGAATTACTTCACCTACATACAGAATACCTTTTCCTTTGTAAGGTTCAGGTTTTCTAAATGAGCGAATTTTAGCACATACTAATCCCAACAATTGCTTGTCGCAAGACTCTAAGCAAATATAGGGACGCTTGTTTCTTTCAGATTTTGTTTCCACTTTAATCTGTGGAGGAACCTGAAGGAATATCGGATGAGTATACCCCAGAGTAAATTCTATGAGATTACCTTGATTTGAAACCCTATATCCGACACCGACTAATTCCATCTCTGCCTTAAAACCTGTAGAAACACCTACTACGAGATTATTAATCAATGAACGATAGAGTCCGTGAAAAGCCTGCTTCTGTTTGGCATCTACGCCATCAAACTTCTCATCAATCTCAAAAGTTACTTGCGCATCTTCAATTTTTACTTTTACAGAAGGATGCACTTCCTGGCTTAATTCACCCTTTGGTCCTTTCACGGACACTACATTATCCTTCATGGTGACTGTAACACCAGCAGGAATGTTAATCGGCAATTTACCTATTCTAGACATACTTTCTCAGTAACTTAAATTAATATACATAGCACAAAACTTCACCGCCTATTTTTTCTGCGGCAGCTTCTTTATCCGTCATCACTCCCTTTGAAGTTGAAATGATGGCAATTCCCAAGCCATTAATAACTCTTGGCATCTTCTTATAACCTGTATAACAGCGTAAGCCTGGAGTTGATACCCTCTTCAGGCATCTAATTGCACTACGCTTGTCCGCTGTATACTTCAAGGCAATTTTTATCTCACCTTGACGATTATCATCTATAAACTTATAGTTTAAGATGTAACCTTTCTCAAAAAGGATCTTAGTAATGTCCTTTTTCAAATTTGACGCAGGAACAGTTACCACACGATGGTTTGCTTGAATCGCATTTCTTAATCGCGTCAAATAGTCTGCTATTGGATCTGTCATTTTATAATAATAATTTAATTAATCGGGGGAACCCGACAATATTAAACAATTCTCGTTATTACCAACTTGCTTTTTTTACTCCTGGAATCAAACCGTTAGAAGCCATCTCACGAAATTCAATACGTGACAAACCGAACTGACGGATATATCCCTTTGGTCTGCCAGATATTTTGCAACGGTTATGCAGACGGATAGGATTAGCATTACGAGGAATACTCTGCAATTTGCGGGCAGCCTCATAAGCTTCTGCGGGATCAGATGCTTTATTCACGATTTCTTTGAGAGCAGCACGTTTCTCTGCATATTTGGCGACCAACTTAGCTCTTTTGACCTCACGAGCCTTCATAGATTCTTTTGCCATATCTCTTAATTATTATTTGTCATTATTAAAAGGTAAGCCAAATGCTTTCAGCAACGCATAACCTTCTTCATCGGTTTGTGCGGATGTAACAAACGTAATATTCATTCCCTGGATCTTCTCAACAGAGTCAATATTGATTTCTGGGAAAATAATCTGTTCCTCCACTCCAAGAGTATAATTGCCACGTCCATCAAAGTTGCTGGCAATACCTTTAAAGTCACGGATACGAGGTAAAGCTACGCGTACTAATTTCTCTAGGAATTCATACATTCTTTCGCGACGCAATGTCACACGGACACCTATTGGCATTTTCTTACGTAGCTTGAAGTTTGCAACGTCTTTGCGAGAAACTGTTGCGACAGCTTTCTGTCCTGTAATTGCAGTTATTTCATTAATTGCAACGTCAATCAGTTTTTTATCTTGAGTTGCTGCACCAATACCCTGATTGATTACAATCTTCTTCAGCACTGGTATTTGCATTGGAGAAGTATAATTGAACTTCTTCATCAGTTCAGGAGCAATCTGATCCTTATACACCTGTTTTAATTGCGCTGTATTTGCCATCACTTAATCACCTCCCCTGATTTCTTGGAATAACGTACTAATTTACCATTTTCATCTCTCTTGCGACCAATACGGGTTGGTTTACCTGTTTTGGGATCAACAAGATTCAAATTTGAGATATGAATAGGAGCTTCTTGTTTCTGAAAGCCTCCTTGTGGATGCTTTGCATCAGGCTTTATGCTCTTTGTGACCATGTTGATTCCTTCAACGATTGCACACTGTTTCTCAACATATACTTTAAGAACTTTACCTGTCGCTCCTCTATTCTCACCGGTGTTTACATATACTGTATCACCTTTCTTAATATGTAACTTACTCATTTAGGTTATTTCTTAAAAGATTAAAGAACCTCTGGAGCAAGAGAAACAACCTTCATGTTCACTGCACGAAGTTCACGTGCAACAGGACCGAAGATACGACTTCCTCTCAACTCATTATCACCATTAAGGAGAACACATGCGTTATCATCAAAACGGATATATGATCCGTCAGCTCTACGAATCTCCTTTTTTGTACGTACAATCAGTGCCTTAGAAATGGCACCCTTCTTAATATCACTAGATGCGAGCACATTTTGGACAGCGACAACAATAATGTCGCCCACAGAAGCATAACGTCTTCTCGTACCACCCAATACACGGATGCAAAGTGCTTCACGAGCGCCGCTATTATCAGCAACGGTTAATTTGGATAATGCTTGTATCATAATACTACTTAGCTCTTTCTACGATTTCAACGACTCTCCATCTTTTAGTTTTACTCAATGGACGAGTCTCCATCAATAACACTGTATCACCTACATTACACTCATTCTTTTCATCATGAGCATGATACTTCTTTGTCTTTAACACAAACTTGCCATATATAGGGTGCATATCCTTGAAACGGGCAGCAACGACAACAGTTTTATCCATTTTATTGCTGATAACGACACCCTGTCTGGTCTTACGTAAATTTCTTTCTTCCATTTGAGTTCAAATTATTTGTTAAGTTCTCTTTGACGCAATATGGTCTTGATTCTTGCGATATCACGACGAGAAGCCTTAATCTGGGAAGAATCAGCAAGTGGAGATACTGCATGGTTAAGCAACATCTGGCTATATGCAGCCTCAGCACTCTTCAATTTTTCTACCAACTCGTTAGTTGGCATATTCTTAATGTCTTCTATTTTCATAATCAGGCATTTTTATCATAATCACGTCTAACAACAAACTTAGTCAGCACGGGAAGTTTCTGTGCAGCAAGGCGAAGAGCTTCCTTTGCGATTTCAAAAGAGACGCCGTCTACTTCGAAAAGCATACGGCCTGGGGTAACAGGGACAACAAATCCTACAGGATCACCCTTACCTTTACCCATACGTACATCTGCAGGCTTCTTGGTAATTGGTTTGTCTGGGAAAACCCGGCACCAAACCTGTCCCTGACGCTGCATATATCTTGTTACAGCGACACGGGCAGCCTCCAGTTGATTGCTGTGAATCCATTCTGTCTGGAGACTTTTAATACCAAAACTGCCAAAAGACAATTGATTACCACGCTGAGCGTTACCTTTACTACGCCCTTTCTGTGGTCTTCTATATTTTGTTCTTTTAGGTTGTAACATAATTAAATACTTTCATTAACGGTTAGCATTTCTTTTCCTGCGTCCGCCTCTGTCGCCACGTCCGCGAGAGTTTCCACCGAAGTTTCTACCCTTTTCGTTCTGTTGCACAAAGTTTGGAGCAAGATCCTTCTTACCATAAACCTCACCACGACAAATCCAGACTTTAATTCCCAAAAGTCCTACTTTTGTCAAGGCTTCAGTCTGACAATAGTCAATATCAGCCCTAAAGGTATGTAGAGGAGTCCTACCTTCTTTATACATCTCTTTACGAGCCATTTCAGCACCGTTCAGTCGACCAGAAATCTGGATTTTAATACCTTCAGCACCCATACGCATTGTATTAGCGATAGCCATCTTAATAGCACGGCGATATGCAACCATACCTTCTATCTGATGAGCTATGCTTTTACCAACGATCTGAGCATCCAGTTCAGGCTTTCTGACTTCGAAGATATTGATTTGGACGTCTTTGTCAGTAATCTTCTTCAATTCTTCTTTCAGCTTATCTACTTCCTGTCCGCCTTTTCCAATGATTACACCAGGATGAGAAGAACAGATGGTAATAGTTATAAGCTTCAGTGTTCTTTCAATAACAATACGTGAAACACTTGCTTTTGCCAGACGTGCATTCAAATACTTACGTATTTTGGTGTCCTCGAGCAATGTATCACCGAATTTTTTGCCACCGTACCAATTGGAATCCCAACCACGGATGATTCCTAAGCGGTTACTTATTGGATTAATTTTCTGTCCCATAGTTTATTTACTTACTTCTTCCGTCTCAGATGGTTGAGTTTCGGAAACGGTGTTTTTATTAGAACCTACATATAATGTTACATGGTTTGAACGCTTGCGTATTCTGTATCCTCTGCCTTGAGGGGCGGGTCTCATACGTTTAAGAGTTGCACCAGCATCAACAAATACCTTTTGTACAAAAAGTTCTCCGTCATCTGCCTTGCGGTCATTCTTCTGCTCCCAATTGGCTATTGCTGAACGAAGCAATTTTTCAACATCGGCAGAAGCTGCTTTCTTGGAAAATCTAAGTGTACTGAGGGCACGACCTACTTCCATGCCACGAATCATGTCTACCACATAGCGCATTTTTCGCGGAGAAGAAGGAACATTTCTCAAAATTGCAAAATATTCACCTTTCAAGGCTTCTTTTCTTGCATTGGCTGAGTTTCTTTTTCTAGCTCCCATTATTATTTTCTTT
>Ga0326511_10003593_pt1 | contig 12463 bp, 15 predicted proteins | sample 0_2496_0518_D_FD_203701 | JGI IMG/M metagenome (GOLD analysis project Ga0326511, IMG submission 203701) | Bovine rumen microbial communities from UC Davis, California, United States - 0_2496_0518 | ecosystem: Host-associated > Mammals > Digestive system > Stomach > Rumen | place: USA...
AAAGAAACAGACAAGATTCTCCGAGACATGGAGAAACGTCTTGACGAAGTGTACAAACAAGCATACCGTGAAGCACGTCAAACCGCTGATGATTTTATGAAGCAGTTCCGAGAAATGGACAAGAAAAAACGTCAGCAAGTGAAAGACGGTGAACTTGACAAGGCCGAATATGAGCGGTGGCGCAGAACACAAATCTTTCAGGGCAACAGATATCATCAAATGGCTGATACCTTAGCCGCTGATATGACACACACAAACCAGATAGCGGCATCTGTGATAAACGGTTATCTCCCCGAAGTATATGCTGTGAATCATAATTACGGCACGTATGAGATTGAAAAAGGCTCTCGGATAAACACACAGTACACGATGTACGATAAGCAGACAGTTGAACGTCTTATGAGAGATAATCCCGATCTACTCCCCCGAAAAGCGGCTGTAAATGTTCCTAAAGACGAACTATGGAACAAGAAGCACATCAACTCAGCGATTACACAGGGAATATTACAGGGTGAATCCATAGATAAGATATCACAGAGACTTGCGGCAACAGTCACGGATATGTCGCATACATCGGCTATACGTAATGCCCGAACAATGACCACATCAGCGCAGAACGGCGGCAGAATTGACAGCTATAAACGTGCTGAGAGCATGGGGATAAAGATGCTTCAAGTCTGGATGGCGACTTTAGATTCACGAACCAGACACGAACACAGACTGCTTGACGGACAGAAAAGGAAAGTCGGTGAAGCGTTTGAGGTTGAGGGAGAGAAAATATTCTTTCCGGGTGACCCTGCCGCAGAACCATACTTAACGTATAACTGCCGATGCACTCTCGTTGGTGAAGTCGAGGGAGTTGACTATAACTTATCGGACGTATCGCAGCGAGACAGCAAACTCGGTGATATGACCTATGAGGAATGGAAGGAAGAAAAGCGGAAACAGGACAACGCTGAACCGCCTGCTCCGAAGCCAGAACCAAAGACAGAAGAAAAGCCTGCCGAGGTTGAAGTGCCTGCTCCTACGGTTGAGAAACCCGATGCGGTGGATGAGCCTATACCGCAGAGAGAAGAATTTAAGCCTGCAAGCACGATTGAAGAAGCGGAGCAGTATGCTCACAGATTTGCAGAAAACGTCAGCTATAATAATATGTCTCTTGAAACAGCTAACATCATAAATCAAACGCTTTCAGAATTAACAGAACAATATCCAATAACTCCTCTGCACAGTCTCATATCAAACGCAAGGTTAAAAAGAGCAGAAGCAAGATCAAATTTCTATGAATTAGAAATTAAACCGACTATTGGACAATTAGAGCAAACAGCAGAATCATTAAAAGCTATGTATAATAAACGGCTTGAAGAATACAAAAAAGCTATCGAGAAGTATCCAACAATGAAAAGTCAGTATAACAAAGTAATTAAGCAACTTGAAGAATCCCTTAAATACAAGCGTTGGACTGTTGGAGATAACGAAATCAAGGCAACAATCACACATGAATATGGTCATATAATAGCTGACCAATACTGCGGACAGATATCCTCAATTAGGGCAAATCCAAAGGCATTTGAAAAAGAAGCTGTTGATATGCGTGAATTAATATCTCAGACATATGAAAAAGCGAAAAAGAATGGTGATATATACAATATATCGCAGTATGGAGCATCTGATAAGTATGAATTCTTTGCTGAAACATTTACAGCGCATCATCTCGGCGAAAAATTACCAAATTATATTGAAGATATGCTGAAAGGAGTGTTAGATCATGGAGCAGTGTAAATCATGTATGAATTATATTGAAAAGTTTAATGAAGCAAGGCAGGCACTTAATGATATTCAGCCAATAGAAACACAGTATTGCTTTATGTATAATTCTGGTATTCCTGAAAAAATAATTGCCGATAAATCTGAATGCCCTTTCAGGATACCAAAGGACGGTGATTAAATGCCCGACATAGATATTCAGATAACCGATAACAGCGGTGAGATACTCAGAGCATTGGAAGAAAAGAAGAAAGCGGCATTGACTGGAATCGGCATACAGGCTGAGGGCTTTGCGAAGCGGTCAACTCCTGTTGATACTGGACGTTTACGAAATAGCATCACTCATGCAGTCAGGGGCGATGATGTTTACATCGGAACTAATGTCGAATACGCAGCGTAAATTTAACTGCGCCTTTACACAGTAATGTGTATCGAATAATCAAGCAAAATCGGTAAAAGCTACTTGACTTTCACTCTTGAATATGGTACAATTAAGGTGTACGAAATAGGCACACTTTTATGCTATAATGGGAGTGATTGAAAAATGAAAAACATTAAAAGATGTCACGATTTAACAGGTCAAAAATTCGGAAGATTAACCGTTGTCGGACTTGATGATAAAAACACTCGAAAAACATACTGGATATGTCAATGTGAATGCGGTGGTATCAAGTCTGCACGTTCTGATTCTCTTTTATGCGGTGCTATTAAATCATGCGGATGTATGAAAAAGGAACAGGACAGAATAAACCTTGAAGCTAATCATTCACATAAACAAAGTGGCACAAGAATATACCATATTTGGCAAGGTATGAAAGCACGGTGCTATAATGTTAATGATTCTCATTTTCATAGATATGGCGGTCGTGGAATTGTAGTTTGTGAGGAATGGAGATATAGTTTCCAAGCGTTTTATGAGTGGGCGATAAATAACGGTTATTCGGAGAACTTAACAATTGACAGAATTAATAACGATGGAAATTATGAACCGTCTAATTGCAGATGGGCAACTCCAAAAGAACAAGCGAATAACCGAAATACAAACATATATATAACGATAGGGAATGAGACGAAAACTTTACTATATTGGTGTAATATGTTTAAAATCGATTACAGAACAGTACTTGCAAGATACTGGAGAAATCCGAATGTGACACTTGATGAACTTTTCAAAGCTAATACCGAGGTAACGGATAGACCATCCGCACCGTAGAGCGTAGAGACTGAGCGATATGGAAGCAATAAAGTCTCCAAGAGTGCTTGACAGCCTTTAAAAAGGTTGATGATGTACGCCGAACTTACAGGATAGTAAACTGTAAGAAGTATCGGATAAAAAGCCGATACGGTAACAAATAGGGTTAGAATTAGGTACTGGTATTTATGCTTCTGACGGCAAGGGCAGAAAGTCTCCATGGGGCTATTATGACCGTAAAGGTAAATATCACGTTACAAGGGGCATGAAACCACATCATATGCTGAAAAAAGCCGCATCCGAACACACAGAAAAATACAAGCGTATAATTGAAAGCATTATGAAGCGTTAAATTATACGAAATGTATTGACAAATCGAAAGTCAGGTGTTATAATATGGACAAATACAGAATTACCCCCGAACAGCTTGAAAGAATCCATGCCGCTCTTGAAAAAGGGCATAGAATTGAACTTATCCCCTTAAAGGATAACGTCAAGATCATGGATATCAGGAGAGAAGAACTTAAAAAACCAAAAAACAAGCAGTAATGAAAGTATTACTGGAATGCCGAGCGTGGTTGATTATATCAACTGCGCTCTTTTTTGTTATACGCTCAGAATCGGGTAATTACCGATAACGAGCATCCATATTATCACCTGACTATAAGCGTTTAGTCAGAAGGTCAAAGAGGTTGACGATCTCCCATATCGTTGACCTCTTTTTGCATATAAGCGGAAAAGTAAATCCGCTGAATATAAATACCGAACGGCGAGGAACAGCCGACAAAGTAACGGAGGTATAAGACTATGGCATTTTCTCGAAAAGCATTAAAAGCTATGGGTTTATCAGATGAGCAGGTAGATTCTATCATCGAACTGCACACTGAAAGCACAGATGCAATCAAGGCAGACAGAGACAAGTACAAGGAAGATGCTGAAAAGCTGTCCGATGTACAGAGACAGCTTGACGAAGCTAATTCCAAAATCTCAGCCGCTGAAAAAGACGATTACAAAGGAAAGTATGAATCCGAAAAGGCTGCACATGACAAGCTGAAAGAGGATATCAAAGCAAAAGAGACAACAGCTAAGAAGTCAACAGCTTTCAAGGCTTATCTCAAAGAAAAAGGATATTCCGATAACGCTATCACAAAGATCACGAAGTACGGTGGTTATGTGGACGGCATCGAGCTTGACAATGAGGGCAAGATAAAGGACAGTGATAAACTCCTGACCTCTATTGAGGGCGAATGGGGCGAGTATAAGCCTACTACAACAAAGGTTACACACACACCAAACGTCCCGAATCAGACAGCAACAGGCGGCGAAAAGAAAACAACAACCAGAGCGGCGCAGATATGGGAAAAGACTATGAAGTCTATGTACGGCGATAACGCTGTAAATTCTGCGGATGCAAACAACAATAACTCATCGGGAAAGGAGAGTTAATATGTCGTTTATTAAGACACCAACAACAGGCAAGGCTTATGCTCCCGGCTATTTCCTTGCAAAAGATGATGAAAACTGCGTAAGAGAAACAATGCAGATCCCTGCTTCACTCGGTACTACTGAGGGTGGCGGCAAATACGTCCCTATGGGTACTCTCTACAGCGTAACAACAGGCGAGGGAGCGAGTGCAACAACAGAATATTTCGGCTTCCTCTATGAAGATGTTGACGTTACAACAGGCGATATGCCCGGCTCAGTAGTTACAAAGGGTATCGTTTATGAGGATAAACTTCCCGAGGAACTCACATCAGCACAGAGAACTGCACTTGTAGCAAAGGGCTTTAAGTTTATTGCTACATCGCCCACAGTAACACGTCCGAACTGGACTAATTCATCAGACTAAGAAAGGAGCGATATAAGTTATGACATGGGAAAACGGTATTTTCGGTATGGTTGGCAAAGAGGACTGGCTTAGTGTTCCTTTCACTCCCCCTGTTCTTGCAAATGACCCTATCGACAGACTTTTCGGCAACGAGAAAACAGATAACATCGGCGCAAGATGGGATGAGATCAGCGCAGATCAGCTTATTCCTGCAATGGCTCAGTTCCATGCATTTGATACAGAGGCTATCAAGAGCGTATCTCCTGTGCTTACACAGCACTACATTGAAAAAGGCCTTATCAAGGTAAAGCAGAATCAGTCAGAGCGTATGCAGCAGCTTTTAAAGCAGGGCGTTGTGAACGATGATGCACAGTATGAATATGTTATCCGTGATGGTATCAGACTTGCAAGAGCCGTTGAAGTTCGTGCGAGAGTAGCAAAGAACGAAGCACTTGCAACAGGTCAGGTGACTATCGGCGAAAACAATCTGAACCTTACAATCGACTACGGCGTTGCAGCTGCACAGAAGGCATATACAATCGATCTTGGCGTTGATTCAGATGTTGGATCACAGTTACAGGCTATCATCGATGATGCACGTGAAAACGGTGTTGTTATCAACGGTATGCTGACTTCTGGTGCAAACCTCACAAAGATGAGAGGTAACAAGTCTATCCAGATCAACCGCAACGGTGTAAATGCAAGCGGTAAGTTCATTTCTAACGCTGAACTGAATGCTTATCTTGCAGATTTCGGCATCGATACAGTTATCACACAGGATAACGTATACAACGCAAATATCACCGATATTGACCCGACAACAGGCAAGCCTGTGGTTGTATCAAGACGTTACTATCCAAAGGATAAGATCACATTCTTCTCCACAACTCCAAACGGCAGACTTGGTGTAGGTCTTTGGGGCGATCCTCCCGAGGTTGTAAATCCTCTCACAAAGACAGAGGGTACAAACGTATCTCCTTACGTTTATATCCATCAGTGGACAGAGAATGACCCTGCTGTACTCTGGACAAAGGCATCTGCTCTGTTTATCCCTGTTATCTACAATCCGTCAACACTGTACATTGCAACAGTAACTGATACAGGTGCGTGATATCATGGCTTACAGAGTAGTAAAGCATTTTACAGATTTACAGGATCACGGCTATAAATACGCAGAGGGTGACACATATCCCCGAGAGGGATATGTGCCATCCGATGAACGCATCGAAATGCTGTCAACTGCGATGAACAGGCAGAGAACAGTGTTAATCGAAGCAGTTCCTGAGGTAATTCCGGAGACTGAATCTGCGGAGACCGTTGAAGAATCGGCGGTTGAGGAAACAGCAGAGGAAAAGCCGAAGCGTAAAAGCCGTAAAAAGTAATAGAGAAAGGCGGTGCGATATGACCGATATCACAGAGTACTGTGAATACTGCAAGAACTTCTTTCTTAAAGACTATATCGGGCTTACTGATATCTACAAGGGAGAGTTTACAATTGAAAGCGGTGCATTCGTATCGCCTTCTTTTACCTTGAAACCAAATCAATACTTCCGAATCGTTAACAGTGATGTTAATGACGGTGTTTACTGCAATACCGCTGAATCATTGGCATTGCTACAGGATGAAACCTTTACAGGTCAGGTGTGGCTTATGGCTGTACCTCGTTCATTCGTGGCTTTGTGTGATGATATAGCGGCATGGCGCACAAAGTATGAGAGTGTCGGAAATGCGAATATGTCTCCCTTCCAGAGTGAAAGCGTACAGGGTGTATACAATTACTCTAAAGGTGCAACAAGTGGCAATGGCGGCGGTGCATCCGTCACGTATATGTCACAGTTTGCATCCCGGTTGAATCCATACAGGAGGATATCGGTACTATGAGCATATTTGATAACGGCATCCTTAACGATTACAACACCGAAATAACACTGCTTGATGAAACATCATCTGTCAGTCCAGATCCTTACGGCGGTATCGGCGGTGTTGATTACAGCTACAACAAAGGCGCAGTAATTACGGTACAGCTTATCCCACAGGAAACACTCGGCGCACAAGTCGCAGAAGCGATCACCGAGAAGAAAATGTATACAGTCTGCGTTGATAAAGGCATAATCTTAAAAAAAGGTCAAGTCTTTATGCGAAACAAAGACAATGAGACATTCAGAATCACGGAAAGCAACACCGAAAAAGAAACTCCTGCGAGTGCAGGACTTCAATTCAGCTATGCAAAGGCTGAAAAGTGGGAACTTCCCTCTGATATGCCTATCAACTAAAACAGCGTTTAAAATGCGTTTTAACGGCTTTAAAAAAACGGAATGTAATTATACTATGAATGGAGTGAAACGGCGAATATGGATAAATTAGCGGCATTACAGACGTTTTTAAACAGCTTCTTGCCTGCATACGAAGAAAATTCAATTTACTCATTGAAAAATCCGCCTGCATTCCCCTATCTGACGTATGAGGGAGTAGATGATAACTTCGGAGATAATACCGATGTTGCTATGACCGTGAATACATGGTACAGGGAAAGTTCATGGTATAATGCAGTCCAGAAGTCAAAGGAAATAGCTGAAACGATAGGCAGAAGCGGCAAGATGCTGACCTGTGATGAGGGATATGTACTTGTAATGCGTGGATCTCCCTTTTCTACAAGAATGGGAGACGATTCAGACGATCTTATTAAACGGACAATGTTTAATTTTACAGTTCGTTTTTACACAAATTACTGATGAAAGGAGAGAAAAAGCATGATTAATCTCCAGGACTTAGAGATAATCACAAAGGAAGATTTCGACGATATGACGTTTGACAGCGGTGTTATCGTTAAGAACTTTGATCCGACAAAGACATTCACACCGCCTGCCGAGGGTGATTTACTGCTTGTTACAACAGGCGATATTACTATCACAGATAACGTGACAAGAGCTGATCTTGGCGAAGATGTAAACGGAATACACTTCGCATATGCCGAATTACAGGTAGTAACAGGCAAGGAAGCGGCAACAATCGCAGTTACATCACTGAAATTCGGCCTTGAAGATATCAAAAGAGCACTCGGTGCAGCTGACGTTGAAAGCAACACAAAGGTTGTATCACGTCTTGAGTACAAAACAACGGACTTTGAGAACCTTGCCTTTATACAGCACAAAGTCGGCGGCGGTTATGTAGTCGCTGTTATGCCGAAAGCACTGTCAACAGGCGGTTTGTCCTTTACGTCAACCAAAGGCGGCAAGGGCAGAAACGCAATGACAATCACAGGATTCCGTTCAATTGAGAGCAAGGAAACACCTGAGATTACATATTACGCATATGCAGCTCCAACATCGTCAAATGATGATGATAACGCATAAACACGAACAAACAACTGAATAAAAATTGAATATCCCCGAAATATCGGGGATATTTTGCTATATGAAAGGTTAGTGATAATATGAGATTTAACGAAATCAAAGAAATTGATACGCTGATGGAATGCGTACCGCACGTTAACGAAATACTCGGTGATACAGAACTGTTTGCAAGTCTGAAAGATAAAACGTGGTTTGAAGCGGCTACACCGCTTTATAAGGCGCACAAAGAAAGCTTTGATAATCTTATGGCTATACTTGATGAAAAGCCTGAGAGCGCAGTTAAAACGCTTACAACGGTATCAAGGATAATAGCAGAGATTTTCAGAGATGAGGAAACAGCACCTTTTTTTATCATGTCCTGCACGAATGCGAAATCTGCGATATCTGCTATGGCGAATACCGAGGGAAAACAGTCAGAGGATTCATCCGATACGTAAATGCAAAGGTTGATCAGCGTACCGAGGAACTAAGCTATCGTGTATACATGACTGACTGTGCGGCTATGCTGTCACGCAGAGACAACAGATGGTATGATATGCTTCATCCATCGGACAGCGGTGACGAATACCAGACAGCGATTGATAATTTCTATTCAGATTTCAGAGGAAAGGAGGAAAAATAAATGGATGTATTTGACTTACAAGCAAAGATAAGGCTTGATGATAGCGAATATAAAAACGGATTATCCGCTATAAAGGGAACTTTGGCAGATTTTGCGAAATTCTCAGCGGCAACACTCGGAGCAGCGGCAACAGGAGTTTCGGCAATTGTAAAAGAATCTGTTTCAGCGTATGCAGACTATGAACAGCTTGCAGGCGGTATTGAAACGCTTTTCGGTTCATCGGCTGAAACTGTAATGAAGAACGCTGAAAAGGCATACCAGACCGCAGGGCAGTCAATGAATGAGTACATGGAAACAAGTATTCAGAGTGCGGCTTCGCTTATCAATTCTCTTGGAGGCGATCAGGCAAAGGCAGCTGAACTCATGGACTTATCCATCACTGATATGTCCGACAACGTGAACAAGCTCGGCACAAGCGTTGAGGGTGTACAGAATGCCTATAGAGGTTTTTCACGTGGTAATTTCACTATGCTTGATAACCTCGCCTTAGGATTCGCAGGAACTAAACAGGGAATGCAGGATCTGCTTGACAAGGCTCAGGAAATATCAGGCGTAGAATACGATATATCAAGTTATTCCGATATTGTACAGGCTATTCACGTAGTACAGGAAGAAATGGGAATAACAGGAACTACGGCGAAAGAAGCATCCGGCACGATCTCAGGTTCAATCGGCTCTATGAAATCTGCATGGGAGAATCTTAAAGTTGAGATATCGAAGAATGATGGCAATGTAGGAGAAGCATTCGACAAGCTGTCTGAAACCGCAGGAGCAGCATTTGACAATATGCTCCCGAGAGTTGAAAAGGCTCTTGATGGTGTGGGCGGTCTCATCGTAAAGGCTGCACCGAAAATCGGTAAAAGTATCAGCAAAATAATACCAAAGATAACACCACCACTCATGGAAGCATCCGTTTCTATCGTTGGAGCACTCGGCACAGGCATAATTGAGAACATCCCGACACTGTTACAGACAGGCGGCGAAGTTATCGGAATGCTCGGGGATACCATCGAAAGCAACCTTCCGAAGCTTAAAGATACAGCTTTTACGCTGATATCTGACTTTTCGGGATATCTGAGAGACAATTTACCTACACTCATCCCCGAGGGAGTAAATGCAGTTGTAGAATTTGCAAAGGGTATCACAGATCCATCGAATACAGGAACGCTGATAGATGCCGCATTTGATGTAGTAGACGGACTTATCGAGGGCTTTACAAGTGAGGAAACCATCGATGCAATTATCGAAGGTGCACCTGTTATCCTTGATAATCTTGTTGATGGCCTTGTAAAAGCTTCTGACAGGCTCGGAGACGCCGCCTTTAAGCTTTCAGATAAACTTATTGAATACTTCAAAGATGAGGAAAACCGTGAGAAGATGGCAGAAGCCGCTGACAAGATTTTAACGTCACTGTTAGACGGATTCGCTTCTCTGCTCGGTGAGGGCGGCGAATTTGTATACAAACTCGGTGGACTGATAGCCAATGCACTTGGAATGGGCGACTATTGGGAAGCAGGAAACGATGTACTTTCTAAATGGTGGGACGGTTTCAAAGCTAAGTGGGATGAATTTAAGAAGTGGTTTGATGAAGAAATCCGGCTTACTTTAAATCCACTTGATTTAAGCAAACAAATAGGCGAAAAGGTGATAAAAGAAGCGTATGAAGCACCACCAAACAAGAAATACACAGTCGATAACGGCGGAGGACACAAAAGACACGCAAAGGGTGCTGTATTCACACGCCCTACATACGACAGATTCGGTGATCTTTACGGAGAAGCAGGCACAGAAGTGCTTTTACCGCTTGACAATAATACTGCATGGATGGATAAATTCGCAGATAAGCTTGAAAACAAAATGAACGGCGGTGCAAGGTACACATTCAACTTTTACTATCAAGGCGGCAATGGCATGACCGATGCCGAGATAGAGGAGCAGGCTAAACGGCTTGCAGAATTAAGTATATCGCAGATAAGAGCAGTGGGAGGTACAGGATTTTAAATGGCAAATTATACAAGCGATTACAGCTTTACAATTGATGGAGTGTCAAGTGATGATTTCGGCATTTTTGTAAGCACATTACAGCCTGTACCCCATGCGCAGCAAAGGTATACAACAGGCTATACAAGAGAGCCATTCGGCATACCTGATGATGTTTTTGAGCCTATCGACTACAGCATCGACTTTTACAAGTTCTTTCCCGAGGATATGGACGATTCAGCACTTCGGGCATTTCTCATTAACGGCCAGACTTTACAACTATCAACTTATCCTGATGTTTACTTCAAGATTCTGACTATGAAAGTCACAGAAACGTCAGGAACGGCCGATAACAGACGTATAAACTATCACCTATCATTTACCCTTAAACCGTTCAGATACGGCTTAGACAACGAATGGATAAGCGTAGAGAGTGGAGATACAGTTGAGAATGCTGGCACATGGCACTCACTGCCGACAATCGAACTGACAAAGCCTGATGGAGATATCACTATCACGATCAACAACGTTGACTATGAATTGAAAAACTTGCAGAACAGCGGTTCTCAGGAAGAAAGTCCACTTGATATAACGTACATCGATTCTTCACGACATATCTTATATCTCGGTACTAATGCGCTGATAACAGGTCATGATAACGGCAGACTTCCACAGCTTGATGTGGGAGAAAATGTGATATCGTGGACAGGAACTGTTGAAAGTGTGAGAATCCGCACGAACTGGAGGGAGATATAAATGGCAGGCGTAAATGTATACAGCCTTGAAACTCTTGTCCATGCTCTTGCTGATAACACGGTTGATGAAATTCTCTGGACTGGCTCTGCTCAGGTCGATAGTGTAACACTTAGTGTTGCATCATCGGTCATGCAGGTGGCGTATCCGATAAACGGCGCAAAAACCATTGACTTCAACGGACTTGTGGTCGATACGGTGTATACATCAGGTACAAAGAGTTGGGGACCCGATGAAACCGCAGATGAGCAAAGTTCGGAGCGCAGAAGGGCATGGGTATACGGATTCAGAGTATTCGGTGGCGGCAACTATGGCACAACGCAGACAACGAAAATCATAAAAAATCTTACTGTAAATCACATAGTTTTAGGCCATCCTCGTGATATCATACTTGATTCGGGCAACTTCATAAACTGCTATTTCTATGATATTTACTCACCCTCAGCAGATATGTATTCTCCGTGGCTTGCATATTCTGGTTCTGAGGATACAGGAAAATCGGCAATTCCTATCTTAGGTACGACATACGGCTACAAACTGAGAACTATTTCAGATTATGTTTTCGGATGGACAGGCAGTGCATCGTTAGAATATGGATATACGCCGAATGTAATTTTTAAGTATTGTATTCTGAAAATCAGAACAGAAAATGCAGGCATATCCTTCCCGAGAGCGGCATATATCGGCTGTGAGTTAGAGTATGCCTACGAGTTGAACTGGGATTACGACATAGCAATGCAACAGGCTACAGTTGAATACAGTAACCTTGCACTTTTCCCAAATTCACCGTTCTATCAGCTTCTTCACTCCGATTTGCGTATCAATGTGGTTCTGAATTCCAACTGGCCGCTGAGAGTATCAGATAAGTTATGTGACAGATACGGTTATATCTCGTCAAGAGGTGGAACAGGCGGTAATGAAGCATTATATCAGACGCTTGCATATGTTAAAGAAGCTGTCATAATACC
>Ga0326511_10003596_pt1 | contig 12453 bp, 17 predicted proteins | sample 0_2496_0518_D_FD_203701 | JGI IMG/M metagenome (GOLD analysis project Ga0326511, IMG submission 203701) | Bovine rumen microbial communities from UC Davis, California, United States - 0_2496_0518 | ecosystem: Host-associated > Mammals > Digestive system > Stomach > Rumen | place: USA...
CAAATCCTTTAGTCGATTGAAAATTGGCATTTGATGTTGGCAAAAACTCACAATTCATCACAGTAATGTTCTCACATGGTGTACCATCAAACGTGTTAGATTCTTGAGGTAAATGAGGGAAACTACCATATGTACATGGATCAATCTGTACTAATTCAGCATTTTGGTTAGCACCGGCTGGAATACCGCTAAAAGTACATCCATCAAATAGTACATCTTTCATTGCACATAGTTCAAAAATATGGTCATTCCAAGAGTTAGAAAAGTCTACACTTACAAAGCTAATATTTTTACCATGAATAAATGAACAGTTACCACCGACTATTTTTCCATTCTTGAAATGAATATTACCGTTGCCGTTATATTTAAGTACATCTACATCGGTGGAATCAAAGTTGTAAAAACCATGACAAAGGTCAGGGTCTTCTAAGAACGAAGGTAGATTAAAATTAATTACATGATTATTTATATCAAAGATTAAATTTCTGCCTAAAGTAATTGTCTTTGTGAAAGTAATATCATTGTCTAACACAACATATTTAGGTTTGTCATCAGCAAGAATCGTCTGAATCTCATCTTCAGTTTGTGAATTAATGTGAATTACATATAGATTTTGATTAATTAAATCAATATCTTCACGGGCTTGGCTATCTTTGATATCATAAGTACCAGATTCTATTCTGATTTTCGATATATCACTCATTAGGCACTCCTTTCTGTTAGATAAAATACGAGAGTTTCTGTCTCTTCTTCATACATTGCATCCATGAAGATGCTATTAAAGTATTCATCTAATTTTTGTTCAAGTACATTATTGAAAGCGACGATTAAATCATTCAGTTTTTCAATAATACAGATTAAACATTCATAATAGCTTAATGATTCCACAAACGTTGTTGGTAGTTCACCAACTGTAATTTTGTGGCATCCGCCCATATGTATTGGTCTTATTGATGTCATTTAATTCCTTTCTAGTAGACGCTCATAAATAGCACGCCTACATCTTTAATTATATCACGGTTAATCATGATGATATTTTGTCGGTACTGTTCGACCATCTTTTGGGAAGTAGCCGAAACACCAGAGTTACCTACAGTCCTCTTCTCATAATGTTCATTACCACTCCCGGCAGTTTTAGACGAATCATTCATGGTATTTTCAGTTTCGTTAGCACCGGTAGAGGATGCGTAATTACCTTGTAGAATAGCAGATTTACTAATTTGTCCTTGAGGAGTATCGGAATTGACCGTGAGACCAGAGCCATTAGAGGTCGATGTGGAGTTAGAGCTACTCTGATTATCCGAACTTCTATCATATATTTCTTTAACATCTACGTTCACTAGCGGATCGTATTTGATCGAAGCAGAATAAATGAGTGGAGCTTTTTCTTCCATCAACTCGCACATCATCACTCGGGCTTGATGTTTAAAGAGTCCAGGAGTTTCTAGACCTATCTCATACATATAGTAGTGATCTATAATCATCTGGGCTAGTTTCTCTTTACTCCAGGTACCTCTCTCATTAATTACCGCAATTTCCTCTGGCGAAAGATAATCAGATAACTCATAATCAGAGAACCAGCTTTTCACTTCATCTTCACCGCATAATTCAATTACAGTTCTAAGTTGAATTGTATATCTACTCATTTCCCTCCTTTACTTCAAACATGGTACCGTTACTTAGTAGCATCATTAGTTTAGGCTTCCGCATTTTGATCCTCCATTTTCTCAATATCATATTCAGAGATGATTGACTCATTCTCTTTAATAATATTGTACAGGTCGCTTCGAAGCTTCACATCAATCGCTTTATCTGTACCAGTTAAACCAAACTTGTCATTAAATTCCTTGCAAGCCTGTTTTCGTGGAATCAGATAAGATTGCATATTCATGTTGACTAATTCATTGTTTGAATCAGCTTCCGAAGTGATTAATCTTTCCCTCTTTTCAGATAGGTTAGAAATACCGAGGAAGGTTAGAAAGTCATTCCAGATTTCCCTCATGTAAACCCTGATGTCATTCGCAATAAATGGAGCGTCAGTCTTTAACACTGTGATCGAGTTCTCAGCTAAGAGGTTTTTATCACCAGTAATTACTGGACTGTTACCATCATACTGTGCATACACATTCTTTAGAGATAACTCCTGATTTTTATCTGTCAGCATTAGAATCGGAGTCTTTTGAGCCTTGATATTAATATCAGCGGTTCTTTGTGCATCAGTTAGCCTTTCAGCGTACAACTCAATCGTCGAACAGGTTGGAACCCTTTGGAAGTTATTCATCACTAGAATACATTCTTCTTCAGCCGGAAGATTAGAACCCGGAATATATAATTCTCTCTCTTTATTATAGGAATATGAGTAACAATTTAACTTCGTCGGTAACCCATATATGTTAAAGTACCCACTGTCGGCAGCCTGTGTATTAATGAAATTATAATCTTCATCCCAGAGCAATGCCGCCTGACCTTTGTAATAGAGAGTCATTTCGAGATAACGGGCGTTCATCGAGTCCGGTAAGTTGATCCAGTTAAACATCGAGAGAGCTATCTTCTTCATCCTCTCTAGGTAGTCAATATAAGTAGCCGAATTCACTAACATTGCATCAGTAAACTCACTGTTTATACTCTTTTTTCGTGGTTTTCGTATCATTCTCATACTTAAATTATATCATTATTCTGACTGTAATCCCCGAAGGTAGCAGGGTTATGCCAGAAAGTGATACCCTTGTCAAACATTGATTTTATTTCTTGTAAATCATCCTGTGGAATATCAGCGTCAATATAACATCCCACGGTCTTTACATAGTTCCAGTTTCTTCGACCAGTAATATTTGGAACCTTCACTCGGTTTGTTTTATATCCGTACTGACTTAAGAATTCATCAATACATCTAGCATATTCAGCTTTAATACTCATTGGCATGAAGGTGAATTGACTTCGCCATTTACTCCAAGCGATGTCGCTAGAGTTGATATTGCCCTTTACCTGATCAGCAACCATGTTAGCACGAGATTTCGCTAGATGCTGTTCCCTCGCTTGTTTGATGATTCCACTACCACCAGACGCTGCAGCACTAACCAGTCCTAGTCCTAGAATACCAGCACCACCTCCACTCATCGCAGCACCAATTACACCACCGGTTAAGGCAATGGTACCGGCCATGATGTCATTATTCATCTCGGCTCGCATATTGATGCCATTTTGAGTTAGCCAGTTAGTGTAGGAATCTGAATTCCATGAACAGAGTGGATATTTAGCACCGTTGATCGAGAAGTCATAGCCATTCTCGCTGTCAGAGATACCTTTATAATCTACAGGTACTGCTTTTGTCGACCCCGACGGGCAGAGTATACCTTCAACCTTAAATTTAACACCGTCACTAAAGTCTTCATAGCGGTAAGGTACGGTGGTACCTACGTTATTACCCACGTTAATAAATTGAAATGGATAACAAAGCATCTTTTTATTAACAGGCGTATACCCATCAATAGTGGTAGGTCGAGTGTAAGTTGCAGGATTGCTAGTTAGAGTAACCGTACTGCTACTTTCTAACGGCATAGCTAAACCACCACAGGTTGCAGGGGTTAGTGAAACTGGATTGATTGAAGCTAGTGTCAAACCAAATTTAACACTGCCGACCAGAGCTTTAGGTAAGATATAAATGTTTTGGATAGCATCAAGAAGACCAGCATTTTGGTACACGTTAATTACTTCCCTAGCACTTAAGATTACTGAAGAGTTATAACCTAGAATCAGATGATAAAGACCAGAGGGTACACCATTTACATATTGTGTCGGGGAGCCACCACCATCTATCCATTGATAGTTCAAGGTCTGATTATTTCCTCGGTTTTCAATCTGTGTAACGTCAATCACTATTACCCAATCACCAACACCACTATAATCACCACCGAAGTTAGTGACATTACCGTTAGTAATAAATTCTCCTAACTCCAAATCTTCAGGTAAGGTGTTACTTCCGATGGTGTCATCATTGGTATGTTCCCTGTCAATCAACACCGGCTTAAAGGTAAGGTCAAATTCCCAGGTCATCCAGACATCGGTCTTAATCGAAACTGCCGTAACTGAATCGTTAAGATATTCCATCCCTGTTATAAAAGCATAAAACCACTTATTAGAATAAGCGGTGTTTCTATACATAACATAATTATAGGACAAAATATCATCCATCTGAGCTGGAATCCGGAGAGTTCCATCTTTTCTCTGATAAGTAAATTTATCAAAACCAAGTTTAGGAAGGGAATTAAAGTAATTGTACTGGGCAGTAGCACTAGCAAAAGTGAGCTGATTAATCTCATCTATTTCGAGCGGTACTTTGAGTAAATACACATCGGTTTGAGGTGTTATTACAGCCATTAAAATTCCTTTCTTAAAAAGGGAGGGGAGAGGACTCCCCATCCCTATTAAATGCTATTTAAGCACCTGTAACTGTTACAGCAATGGTATCAGTAATACCAGTACCAGCAGTTAGAGTAATAGTTGCAGTACCAGCTTCAACACCGGTGATTTCTACTGTTTTACCCTTAACTTCTACAGTTGCTTTACCTTCGGCAGACGAAGCAGCGGTTACAGTAGTCGTTGCATTGGCTGGAGTCAAGGTAAATGGCACAGTGGCTTTAGCACCAGCAGCGACGCTAACAGTGTCTTTACCGGCAGTGATAGCAGTTGCATCAACGGTTGGAGCAGAAGTTGCAAAGACTACAGCGTTAGCAAAGAGTGAGTAGTTAACCATACGAACATCGTTAAGTCCATATTGCCAGGTGCGGTTGTTCATATTGTAGAATTCATCCATAGCAAAGTCTTGAGTGCGAATCTTGAACCAAGCACGATCAGCAATCATAGCTTTGATTTCACTACCATCTACAGCGACAGTACCATCTTCAGCATATTCACTGAAGTCGTCGACAACTATGACTCTACCGAGGAAATCGGTTTCACTCATGTTGAATGCACGAGCAAGAACTTGCACGTCAATCAAAGCTTCGATATCAGCAGAGATTAACACCACGATATCTTCTGGGTTAGACCAAGTCTTAAGAGCGAGTTCACCGCCTTTAACCTTGTTCCAAGCATTGTACTTGGTGGAAGGCACTTGCATCTTGGTGTAAGTAGCACGCATCGCTTGAATCATCGCCTTAGCAGTCTGTTCATCTTGTGGGTTAGAGATGATTTCATACTGAACATTGTTACCCTTGAAGGCAGCGGTGACAAGTCCTTTAGTCTGGCGATAGCGGGTTTCATAGGCACCATTGTAGAGCGAGTTGATATAGCCAGAAATCATGGATTCAAGTGACGACCAAGAAGTAAAGGCATTGCGGATCTTCTCACGAGTGAGGGTCACCATGTACTGAAGGTCAGAGTTGACCGAGAGGTACTGAACTGCGACCTGTGCTTCGTACTTCTGTAGTAAGCCAGCAAAGTCGTTGACATTGAAAGCACGAGCTTTCGCAGGATTTATGTATGCCTCTTCCACGAAATTTCCGAGTGGCATTCTTTCACCTTCGAGCTGTGCTAGAGGGTTGTTGAAGGTCTTGTTATTAACAGCCGTTTCGACCACCTTCTTAAGAAGCGAAACGAAGTCATTTAACACATTGGTGTTAGAAGGGTCAATGATTGGAGCACCAAACTGACCGATAGTAGTGGTATCAGTAACCACTGGAACATACTGATGGTAAATTTTACCTTCAGAAACTGACATCTCACGCATAGCATTGAGTGCAGTCTGTAAACCTAAACTAGGATACATTTTATTCCTTTCTATTAAAGTTAATGTAAGAAATTGCCTCTAGAATCAAAGGCATCCTTCAGATTAATTTTAGGTGAGTCATCTTCTTTAGCCTCTGGCTTTTCCGATGAGGTAAAACCCATAGGTACCTTCTGAAGTAAAGCACCATTTGCACTAACTAGTTTATCATTACGATCCTGCAGGGTAGCGATCTTCTTATCTCTATCAGCGAGAGCTTTCATATTCATAGTATTACCGGTGAGTATTTCGCCCACGGTATCAGAGATAGTAGCAAACGCTTCTTTCCCTAGAGTTTCTTCAATCCTACCAGTCAGTTCTAAAATCTTATCATCATCCATAATTTTATTATAGCACATTAATCAGAGGAATATTCGGTTTTAAGAAGGGCATCAAGTACATCCCACATGAAATGATAAGCATCGGTAATACTGCCAACTATGTATGAATTATACTGAAACGCTTCACCTAAGATTTTGAATAGTGTCTTAATATCCATATCAATAATATCTGTGTATTCTGGACTTTCTTCACACAGTTTATTAATATATGCATAGTAAGCATCTTTGATTCTCTGACATTCAGATGGTTTTTCTTGAATCTGCTGTAGATAAGTTTTATCAAAAGGATATCCCATTAATACCTCCCTCTAATTTTATTAGCATAAATTACCCACGGAAACCGCCTTTTTGCTGTAACTACATCTCCCGTTGGAGTGGGCGGTGTCGCCCAATCATTATAGCGAAAAGCACCACCAAAATCATTTAAAGTGTAGTGGTCGAGAGCGACGGAACGGCGGCCATTAAAGTTCTGGGTATATAGACCGTAAGTAGTGGTAGATGGACTATAATCTTCATTAATAAAACCGGCATGGCCATAGGTTCCATCAGTGGATATTACAATATCACCACGTCTTAACAGGGTTTTAGACCCGATATAGGTAAGACCTGTAATCTGGTTAGCTGCCAAGGCATCGGCGTTTAGAACACCCCATTTAACACCGTGATTAGTAGCCGATGGGTCTGAAGGTGGATAAGTCCAGTATTTAGAACCGAGATGATTCCAAATTAGATTCACATAGTCCCAGCACTCTCCAGCACCTACGGTAGTGCCATTAGTAGAAGTAATAAAAGCATCAAAAGTGGTAAATATTGCCATTTAATTCATTCAGCCTTTCCGGTATCGGGAGCCGATGGAACTGGTTCTGGGGAAGGGGTAGGTGTAGGAATGTAGGATAGTGGCGTATATCCTCCAATAAAGTTTTTTACGTTGATGTTTATTATATTTGTACCAGCACCACCGACTCCATATTCACAAGGGATTCCTCCCTGATTTTCACCTAAGCAGGTGACATACCCATTATTTACTTTAGATAAAGCCATGCAGATGTGACCTGTGGTTTTACCATTTAATACAATCCATGTGCCTTCTTGAATTTCATCAGTATTCCAGATGACTTTGAATTTATCACCGGCATTTTGTTCTGAACAGTCCATCATTCCCTTAGCTAGTCCAGTTCCACAAGTAGATACATCAAATCCGGCATAATCCCACCAGAAGGCACGAGCCAGTGAAACACATTGCGCACCAAAGAAATTTGAGGCTACTATACAACGATTAAGAGTAGAGTTCTTAAAAGCTTCAGGGGAACTAGTATCTACCTCTTCTATAGCACCCTTTTCATAATAGAGAGCCTGATTGTTAGGATCTATAGTGTCCTGAAATTTACCGCCACCATCTATATCTTCAACCGTAGGGATTTCTTCAGTGTATTCGCCTAGATCACCTTGTTCTCCGATATTTACAGGCATGTTATTATCGGCATACTGGATTTCAAGTGTAACTTTATTTTCAGATAGTTTGATAGCTCCAGTGACACCAAGTCCGGCAAGTAAAGCAACAGCACCTGGGATAACAATTTTCCACCATTCAAGTTTCTGATTCTTTTTGGCTTTTTTCTTAGTTGTTTTCTTTTTACCACCACAACCCATAATTTTCTCCTTTCTATAGGTTAGTTTGATTAATTATTAATGGTAAATTACCTGTTACTTTAGATAAATATCCATAACGTGTTAACCATATTATAACATGAAAAAGGGAGTGACTTTGCACTCCCAAAATAAAAAATGTGCTATCACCTCCTTTCTACAGGCGATCAATGACTGATTCTAATTATAACATTACCTGTGGAAAACTTTTCAAAAAATCGTGATTTTATATACTTAAGGGTATTGACAAATATAAGGTTAAGGTGTATAATAGAGGTATATTAAATATAATAAGAAAGGAAACCATGAAAGAAAGTGAACGGTTAAGAAAAGAAAATGACGAGTTACAAAAACAAGTTGAAACTTTTCTAGAAAACGTGATCGAAGAAATCAACCAACAACTTAAAGAGATGAGGGGTAATTAAATGGAGGAGTTAGAGAAAGCACATCAAGATTATGAAGAACGGAAGAATGAAATATTGACAAAGTTACAAACCATGAAGTCTATTCCTACTTTACGTTTACATGAAATAATGTGGTTAGACCAAGTGATTGAATTTATTAAGGAGAAAGAGATATGAAACTGAAGAAGAAGCAAAACAAGCTTATCAGTTAGCTAAATCAGGACAAGATTATCAGACAACTCGCCGTAAGTATTATATGTTACCAAAGCATATATCTAAACAATACGGAAAGTATGTAATATTCGTGCAGAAGAATAGAATAAGACTTCGTAAAACAGGAATAGATACACTTGAAGAAGCGATTAGCTGGCGAGATAACTTTTATAAAATTTTGGAGAAAGAGGATTAAGAAGATTTCAGGGACGAAAGAGGGCGGTAAGAAAGCAGCCGCCACAAATAAATTAAGAAATGGTGAAGACTTTTATGCTCGAATTGGCAGAATCGGTGGAAAAGTCTGTGGAAAAAAGGGGTTTGCGATGAATCCTGATCTAGCTAGAAGAGCTGGAGCTATCGGTGGTAAATTAAGTAAGAGAGGACCAAATAAGAAATGAGAGAAAAGAAATTATCAATAGATAAGATTGCTAAAGAATTAGATAAGAAAGGTTTTATAGTCTTATCACCTATCTGCATGAGTTGCATGATGGAAACTGAATATCAGTTAATAAATATTTATTCATCAATCTTGTTTAAGATAGAACAAGTGGATGAAGAATTATACTCGTTAACAGTTATTTTATAGTAAAATCAGTATCAGCTAGGATTACTCCACCTTGAACGTACTTGTATGTAAGTTTGTGGTGGAGTTTTTCGATCTCATCTTCCGAGGCTCCATTTTTGCTAGCGAGTTTCACCATCTCTTCAATTGAAAGTCCACTGGTAGAAAATCCCTTCTTAAAGTTCTCAAACGTAATAAGCGGTGCTAGGTATTTTGGAAGCCCTGCCACCGTGGGATATAATTTACCATCTACCTCTTCAATGTAACATTTAGCTCTAATAAACATGGCACGAGTGGCAAAACCTTCTTTAGCCCAGTAACCCAGTTTGTAATCATCTATTTGTATAATATCTTTTAATTCTTCCAAATCTTCATCAGTTAAACTAGCATGGATTGAGTCAGTATCGGAATAGTAATATCTATCTTCGTCATATTTCTTCATTGTATAATCACGAATAATCTGACTAGTTTCAATTGTTCTTTTACGACCATAAGCAGTAGTGAAGGCTGCAACAGGAACATATACTGGTTCCCTTTCCTCTGCGGGAAGTTGGGTAAATTTAATAACACCTTCATCATTCATATATGGTCGTTTCTGCCTTGCTATTGGAGATAATCCATAGCGACCATAAATTGAATTTAAACAGAGCTTGGCCAGCATCCTCTGCTGTGCATTTCCCTCTTTACCAGCTTTAATCTTTTGTTCAGTCCAGTAATTAATGTAATTATCGAACATACCGGTGGCAGACATGAACTTCCAACCTCCACCATAACTAGGTGAATAGATATTGTATTGTTCTTTGAATAGTTCCATATCTGGTTTTGTAAGATACAATGTAACTTTTTCACCTTTACTCGATGTAACATATTCAGTTGGATTAAAATCAAAATGAATGTGGCGTTTAATCTGAATTGATGGTATTTTATTTGGTTTAATTTCAAAACGACAGGTAATAGACTGAACATATAACGGATAGATTGGATCATACTGATATTCACCTTCAAAAAACTGTGGTACAGAAAAAGGCATGGGGTAATTAACAAGGCATGAAGGGTATAAAGAGTTGACATCGAGAATTGTAACATTCTTTACAGGCTTTTCTGTCCATTTTGGATTAGCATAGGTAAATCCACCTTTATATGCAGCACGAATATCTTTATCTACTTCTTTAGATAACACTGGAAATTTCTTTCTAAAACCTACCATTCTCTTCTTAAAGTCAGCCATTGCGTCTGAAGCGATTGTCATCTTATTCATTCCCTGTTCAAACATGAATTTAAGAGCCAAACTCATAATCTCAACATCATTCTTAATGTACGCTATTTCATTTTCATCTAACTGATAACCAACAGGTCGGTATTTCTTATAATCTATTTTAAGTTTACGAATCGGCAGATTAAAACCCTTCGCTACATTCTCAACCGAGAAATTTAGAATCTTCATTGAATCAAAAAACTCCACTTTATGATATCTCTTATTCATTTTCTTAAAATAAACTGTAATAGAGTAAAATTGACCCATATCAGTAATAAGAGTTGTGAAAGTATTATCTCCGATTTCTTCTTTACTTGATACCCATTGGTAATCATTTAAGAATAAGTAGTTTAGGAGGAAAATGCTGTCAAATTTCAAATTATGATACCATATCTTGAGATTATCTTTAGAATTAATAATTCGCTCAAAAAATTCATCAATAGAAGTACCCCAAATAAATGTCTGATCTTCAATATTACTCATTGAGTACGCCCACACACGACAATCATTTTCATCTGTTGTGGTTTCAAAATCAGCCGTCCAACAGTTCTTTAGCTTCATTACTGTTACCTATTTTTAGCTTCGTCAATAAGTAAATCAATTTCATCCATCAGTGTATCAACATAACCTCTTGCATCCTTAGTACTAGCATTCATTTCATTTTTATTTTTAGGACTATCTATCAAAGCATAAATACGCTTAATTGTATCTGAACTTTCATATACATAATAAAACTCTTCATGATTTAACTTTTTGAATTTATCGAAAAACTCCTTTCGCTTTTCTTCTGGTATATTTGTTCTAGCCATGACTTCATCTATTTCACTCATAAAACCACGGTAACTAGATGCCCATTTATTACGACTACGAATAAACGATTTGATACTGCCTTCGATATCTTCAAATTGTTCTTGATTAATATTATTTAATTCATAATCCAAGGCTCTACGATTAGCTAAAATTGTATTAAGTCTATCCTGTTCACTTGGGAATCGACCAACTCTACTAGATAATATTTCAGCTTCTTTATCATAAAATTTTTTAGCCTGTTCAAGATTATTTTTAATATGTTCAACATTCCAAGCTACTGATTTTACACCGCCAGCAAGCTCAACTTCTCTTAAACTATCCCTTCTAAAATCGTTTAAAAGAGATAATTCACGATTCAAATTTTCTCGTTTATCATAGCGTCGTTTAAGTTCTGACACATATGCTTTGTCTGGTAAATTTTTAAACCCTGCCCGAATCGCAGTTTTACGTCTTCGGTTAAAATTTGAAACTTCCCTGCGAATAATTTTATTGTAATCGTCTGTAAAACGAATTGACATGTTACCTCCTGTGCCGCTGTGGCTGTAACTTCTTGCGACATTTAACTTACCTGCGATCTGGCCTATAGTGGAGAAATAGCTGAATTGGTAAGCACCACAATGGTTAATTAAGCTTGATATTCGTCATCGTAATCTACTGAGAATACTTTGACTGGTCTACCAGACTTAGTTTGTTCCTCACCTTTGTAGGTAATCCAAACGTAGCTTCCCTCTGGAATGTTGTTGAACTGGTTGCCGAGAGAGGCTGAAGAAAAGACTGCCCATTTTTCACCGTCTTTATCTTGAATTACATATTTTGAGGCTTCACCAAATTTACCTGAATAGACTTCTTTTTTAAGATAAATACCTTCAAGTGTTGCACCTACCTCTAGGTTTTTATTCCATGTCTTTGCCATTTCAATTGCTGCTTTTCTCATTTTGATATCCCTTTCTTTAATTTAATATATTGTATTCCTTTTGGTAATTTAAACTTTTGTTTTAGTGACATCTATTAGTGTATTATCTCCTTTCTTATTATATTTAGTGATAATTTAATTGTAAATAATATTTTGATAGAATTCAAGATTGATTTTGTTGCAGTTTATGTTGTAATTTTAATAACTGGGGTGGAGGTTGTGGAAAAGTATGTGTAAATGTGGAAAACTTGATATAATTAAAGTAGCTGAAGGGCATACAGCCCGATAGCAGCATTACCTACAGCTAGATGGTACTGTTAAGGTTTAATAAGTGTCATGTGGAATCATCCCAGCGGAAGACGCTGCCACGGCACTAGTCTGCTAGGTAAACAGTGTTAAACTACAGTATCACTCTGGCTGTTTTTATTAGAGGATGATATGGAAGAAAAGAAAGATATTTTTTGGAAGCCGGATAGATTATTTAGCTTCCCATTTTTATTAGGATTTGTGATCGGCGAGCGCGGAGTTGGGAAGTCATTTTCGA
>Ga0326511_10003598_pt1 | contig 12451 bp, 16 predicted proteins | sample 0_2496_0518_D_FD_203701 | JGI IMG/M metagenome (GOLD analysis project Ga0326511, IMG submission 203701) | Bovine rumen microbial communities from UC Davis, California, United States - 0_2496_0518 | ecosystem: Host-associated > Mammals > Digestive system > Stomach > Rumen | place: USA...
AGCCACTCTTGACCGGGTCGATTGTAATAGCTTTGACCAAGTTCTGTCCCGCATTTATCGCAGCGTCGGTAATACGGTCGAAAACTTTCAGCGCAACGGAGCCCAATGCGCTGAACCGGAAATTAATTGCCTCAATCGCTGAGTTCAAGCGATCAAAGTTAATCTGCCTAGCGGCATTTTGAATCTCCTGGAGGCCCTTCCCGCCATTAGGCAGATTCAACGCTTCAGATAAAGAACCAAGAATGGAGATGGTGTTCCTAGCGCGCTCTTCAAACTGCGCGTTATCGAACTGCATCTGCACTATTCGTTCGTCAACATGTGAGCTCACGCGCTAGTCACCTCCTTCCAAATATTGTCAGCGATCTCATCGAAGATCGGCTGGATCGTGGGGGAAATATACTGCCTTCCCTGCACGTATGTCCCGAAGCCAGTCCCATGTCCGTAGTTCAGAACCACGGCAATGTTCACTCCTTCGTTCACATTCCGATTCACCCAAGAGATCGAAACTCTTCCATTTTGATCTTCTATAATGTAGTCCCAAGCAGCCGCAGTATTGCCCGTGTCTTTGGGTGTCGCTGCTGCCAGGGCTTTTACACCCTCGAGGCCATAGTTGTTAAGACGGTTTAAATAGTCCTTCTTCGCGAGGATGTTTAGAAATTGTAGCGTTTTCGAAAAGTTGCCAGTATGTTTAAAACTAATACTCATGTATAAGCCCTAACCTCTTGAATGCAACGTCGCCCTCCTGGCAGCATTCAGCGCCCTGTTCTGGGCGAGAATTTCAGACCGAGATAACTGCTTCTGCGGTGTTTGCTTCTCGTTGCATACCGCAATCAGCATAAGCAAAGCGTTTAGATGCCATTTACGACATTCAAAAGGTATGCCCAAATAGATCATGTCACTGTAAATGACCTCAGCCGTCTTAAGCTCAGTGGCTCGTTTAGACCCCTTTTTCGCAAGATTAAGTTTGGTTGCAGTCATTGGATTCTGGATGTATTCCTCGACTCTGTGCATCTCAGCTCTAGGAATCGAGTAGTATACATACGGATCAACGTTCTTCGTCAGTGTCATGCAGCGTAAATAGTCCACGAGTTCCTGTGGCGTTTTCTTGTGCCGTTCGTCTAAAAATCCGACGTGCCACTTCTGTTCCCACTTGTGCATTGATACGAGCGAGTGCTCGAGCGTTATGGAAGTGTCTTTTGCCACGGTGTGAAACTCGTTAGTTTCTGAATCCCACGATTCAGAACCGGCAGGAATGTTTATCGTGATTGGCATGATTACTTCGCCTGTGTGATCTGCCCGGCGGCGGTAAGCTGAGCGGCGTTTCTATCGATCTTATCAACGAGGTCTTTGATCTGTTCAACCGGAATAACATCGTTGAAGAAATCAGCCGCATAGCCGGGCTCAGAGATAAGCTTGACGATCAGCTCATCGTACGCCATGGATTCCGTGAATGCCTGGAACATTTCACCGTTCTTGCCCTTGATGAGACGACGGCCATCTTCAGACTTAACGCCGTAGGATCGTCCGAGAAGATCCTCGAAAGTCGCACGGATCGTGCCTGCATCGTTTGCCTTAACGATACGGTCAAGGACTTCTCCGAGTCCTCCGGGCGTGTCGGAATGGAGGCGGATGCACTCTGTACGGGTCAGGTTGAAATAAAAAGTTTCTTCACGGGGAGTTCCGTTCCAGTCAGTGTATTTAATGATCTCCTTACGCATATCTTTTGTTTTCTCCTTTCTTAGTAAAAAGCCCCGCAGCATCCCACCACGGGGCTTCTAGTAGTTCCATTTTGACGTCTTACGGCGTGTTCCCGCCATTGGACAGCAGGGTGTAAACTTCCTGAGGAAGAGGAAGTCTAGGATCCTCCGACTCTGTGCCATACAGGATTGCTTCCAGAGCTGTCACCTTCTCTGCAGGAGCAGTTCTCGTGTCGATCGTGATATGCGCAGAGGGCTTGAGCTGTCCGATACCTACCGGCACGGGGGTAGTAGAAAGCTCCCAGCTGAACTCGATCGCTTCGGGGCTGTCATTGATTGTCTTGTAGCTTCTCTGGCTGGGAGATGCTGTCGCGCCATAAACAATGTTGATCTTGTAGCCGTGGTCGTCGCCATCGACATCATTACCGACCTTAGTGCGGTATGCCAGACCGAACATCTTTCTTGTCTGCTGTCCGATGTAAAGACCAGGTGTGGGCTGAGCTGAGCCATCGCACTCTGCGAACTCATCAGGGTAGGTGTAAGCTGTTACAGTTGCGCCAAAGTCCTCGGCGGATCGAAGGCCAAGATACTTGATGTTGTCAGCGTACAGCTTGGATTCCTCAGCACCGGAAGGACTCTCGTCGACACCGGTCAGGCCATTCCAAGCAACACCTTTGGGGTAAGTGCCGTTCACGGCAACGTACAGAACACCTCTATCTGTACCTGTCTCGTAAAACCGTTCACCGGTCTGATCCCATACGATTTTAGCCATGGTTATTTCCTCCTATTTAAGGTAGATCGTGAAAGGGTAATGGTATAACTTGTCTTTCACATAGGGTTTTCCGTCCGAGCAATAAGGAAAGCTGTTCAACACTTTCTTTGGGATAGTCGTGTCCGGATCGGGGGTAATATACAGAACGTAATAGCCATCTGCGTAGCTATACCGCATGTTGTCAGCGCGCTGCGTATGGCCAGTATCGCGTGAATATATGAAGCACGGATACTGAATCTTCTTCCCGTCCGGCGGCTGAAAATATGTATGCGAGCCCTCTTCTAACTCTCGTAGGGCTCTGCCAAAGTCAACTCTGCTGAGCATTGCCATGGTACAAACCTCCTAAAGTTAGAGTAAGACGGGGATAGTTCTCCCCGATGGATGTTATCTCCCATTTTGACCCATTGCGGATCATGTAGCGAATGCTCGCCATTTCATTCCAAGCATACGGATCGGCAAGAATGCTAAACTGGTTATCAAGCACCAGACTGTCGTTGGTGGTTGTGTAGTTAGATCCCTGCCAGCGTGACCCATTACGGACCTTCTCGCATGAATAGTTTCGTTCTGTAACTTGTTCTGTCCAAACGTCCGGAGACGTTTCAACCTGTGTAACAAAGCCTATGGTGGCCCAGAATTTATTCATTTGAAACGCCTCCTAACGTCTTTTGCGGATCGCGATCGATCAGCCCTGTGTCTCTTCGACGTAATATGTCATAGCACTGAAAGGCTTAACCAGCGCACCAGAGCAACGGGTCTCGATCAGGTACTTGTACTGGTTGAAGTCGATATCGAAATCCTCGAACGTGTTGGTCTCGCCGCCGTTGTCTGCGCCTACTCTGTAGTCCTCAAGGTTGACAATAACGCCAAGCAGAGGCTTGTTGGAGACAGTCTCATCATTCTCGGTCGTGAACGTGATGCGATGGTTCTCCATGGGCTCCACGGTGACGATCTCGTCAACGCGAAGTGTAGTCGCCAGCTCCTGTGTGGACTTGTACAGCTTATGCCCGATACCATCTTCGAGAAGCAGGCACTCTGTGAGCATGTCCTCGGTCGTGTACAGAGAAGGCTTGCCTGTTCCCTTGTACAGCTTGCGGCTACGGATCACGCCATCGATGAACTCTTTAGCCAGAGTGGCGCCGGTATAGCCAGTAGCTACATTGACCGGAACCTTAACAGTGTACAGATAAGAGTCTGTCGCGATCGGGCGAATATGATCAGGAGAGATATGATCTTCTGCGTCAGCAGCTCTGCCATCACCGATCAGGATTGCTCTCGCCTTTTCCTCATCCAGCATCGTTCTCATCTCCTGGCGCAGCCATGCAACAACGCTGAAGTCAGTAATATCAACAGTGTCATCACGATCCAGCTTCTGCAGCTTGTAAATCGTCTGAGGATCTGTATTTCTCTTGAGCAGAGTGAAGACCTCAGTCTTCTTCTTCTTACCCTTGATGTAACCCTTTGCGCGGGCCTCTTCCTCAGTAATGTCCGCAAACAGGGTCTTGATCCTTGCGAAAGGAACATGCTTGACGCCATTGTTAACCTTCGCAACCCAGTCCATCCTTCTGGAAATAAATTCCGGAGTGGTGGACATGCTGTGGTAATCGGGATACAGGAGATCGATATCCTCGATACCGTAGTCCTGCTCAGCGTGCGCGATGAAAGACTCTTTCCAGCTGCCGCCGTGGTTCTTAGCATCAGCGATAGAAGTCGCAAACAGTTCATTCATGTCGTCGTGGCTCAGGAAATCGCCTTCATACACGTCGTTGTCAAATACGTTATGTTTCATTTCTTCATCCTCTTCGTAGTCGTCGTAGTCCTCGTCATCATAGTCCTCGTCGTAGTCCTCGTCGTCGTAGTCCTCGTCGTAGTCCTCATCATAGCCCTCTTCAAGATCTTCGTCGTCGTAGTCCTCGTCGCCGGACTCTTCCGCAGCTCTGCCTACCAAATAGGCGACTGCGTCTTTCTGTTCGTCGGTCATGTTGTCGAACACTTCCTGTACGTCATCTACGGTCATTTCGCCGTCTGTACCCATAGGTTCCTCCTTTTCATCATCGGCGTCGAAATAATCCTCGTCGGAATGAGCGAGAACATCGAACTCTTCGCCAGATGTAATAACTGCTTCGTAGTCACTATCCGGATCATCGGCATGCGCGAAGCTCTTCACCTCGATATATGCTCCGGGATTGGCCGGTGCAAGTACAAGGCTAACCTCACGGATGATTCCATGCATTACGCTAGAACCCTCCTGCTTAAGATGGTTCGCATAGATTGAATATGAATTGATGTCTCCATGAGCGATAAGCTCTTTGGAGTCCCTTGCTTTACGGTTACCATTCAGAAAACTGTAGCCGTATACGCCCTCGGGTCTGTTCTCGAGCAGAACTTTTCCAAGGACCAGCGAAGGATCCTGATGCTGGTGACTCCACACAAGAGGCACTACAGCACCGTCCTGATCTTTAAAAGCGCCATGTCTAATGACCCTGCCGTCGGCGCATCGGATGTTGTTTTTTGTAACCCAGCCGGCAAAGTCAGCTTTTCGCTTGTCCAGTTTCATTTTGATCTCTAACCTCCATCAACGGGATCGTCATAACCCTCCGGCTCATACTCCTCTTCATCTGGCGGATAGTCCTCGTAGGGTTGTTCTGCCTCTTCAACGAGTTCATTCATGCCGTTGTCCTTACTCTTCAAGTTTCTATTGCCAAGCTGATCGGCTCTAGGATCCTTTGAAGGTTTCCAGCCAATAACAGAACGGAACTCGTTAGGCTCCGCAACTTCATTGCTGATGAACTTATCAACAATCTCTGCGATTTCAGACATGGAAGCAAGCTTGAACTGATCTCTAAAGAACCGAACCGCATGACCTCTACCCCTGGCATTCTTGGTTAAGAACTTTCGTTCCATCTCATCCGAAATGGCCTTAAGTATCGGTTCGATTACCCTGGAGTAATAATCCTTCATGGTTTTTTCATCGGCGGTTCCGTTGAATATGCTTTCAGGCATGCCTAGCTGGCTATAAAGCATGGATGTCAAGTCTTTAACTTCGGTCCAAATGTTGTTCTCAATAGGCCTGTTCAACTGCGTGATACGCTCTGTGCCATCGGTCCAAGCAACGCCGTACTTAGAGCCAGCCAGCTGCTCTTCGAGTTCCTGACGTCGTTTTTGAGCCATCTCTTTACGCTGAGGAGTCTTAACCACGTAAGGCAACTGTATGATCAAATCGAGTTTGCCAGAGCCGCTCTGCTCATCTATGTAGTCCAGAAGGTTTAGCTTTCGAATTAATCTCTGCAGTGTCGAATTTGGTTCGTTCATGATCGCGTAAAAAGGATTCTCTACGATGCACACGAATTTCTTGGGTAGAACAACTTCCTGAGTTTGGCCTGTCGCTTCATTGAGCAAAGATACGCGAACGTGTCTGGGATACCACTGCACAATCCTCGCAGTTCTCACCGTAAGAATATCGTAAGTTCCCGATAAAAACGGATCGCCTGAGGTATCAACAGGCACGATCGCAACAACGCCCTCGTCGAACATCGAGAGGACCACATCCATTTTGAAGGCAAAACCTGTCTGATCTAAATTCGCATCGAGACGCAAGCAATTGGTCAGGCCAGATTTAACAGTCTCTGCATAGCGCCCATTCGGATCGAGTTTGACTTCCTCAAGATCGATCATTGCGCAGTCGATTGCGATCTTTGTGTAGATAGGGGCAACGATCGATTTTGCGTTACCCCTGGTGAGCCGTTTGCGCGTAGGCAAATAACCGAAACCAGCAACGGCGGGGCCATATGACCGCGTGGTAGGCTCTCGTGATTTAAACGCATTCCAGGCATGCTGGAGTCGTTCGACGAATGTGGGCATTATGAATTACCTCCGGGTATTAGCGTCTCTTCTTGCGGTTGTTATACGCATTGTAAACTGCGCCTGCAGTTCTGAGCGCGGCAGTTCTGGCATTACGTCCAGCCTGCCTTGCGTTAGCTCCACCGGCGATACTAGCGCCACGTGCGAAGCTTCCTACTCTAGAAGCAGCTCTGCCTGCGCTACCGGCTAAACTTCTTGCGCTGCCCGCAACGTCTCTAGCTCTCATTCCACCGGCGATACTAGCGCCACGTGCGAAACTTCCTGCTCTAGAGGCAGCTCTGCCTGCTCTACCGGCTAAACTTCCGGCGGCGCCTCTAGCGGCTCCACCGACACGGCCAAGGCCTCTTCCGACGGCTCTACCGGCATTGCTATATGCCGCTCCTCCAGCGAGTCTCATGGCACCGGTTCTAGCATTACGCCCGAGCTGCCTTGCATTAGCTGCGCCAGCGATGCCTGCGCTACGTGCGAAGCTACCTGCTCTGGAAGCTGCGCTACCGGCTCTGCCTGCTAAGCCTCTAGCGACTCCACCAACACGGCCAAGGCCTCTGCCAACAGCCTGGCCAGGATTGCTATATGCCGCTCTGCCGGCGGTTCTAAGTGCGCCGGTTCTAATGTTGCGTCCGAACTGCCTTGCATTGGCTGCGCCAGCGATGCCTGCACCACGTGCGAACTGTCCAGCTCTGGAAGCAGCTCTGCCTGCTTTACCGGCTAATCCTCTAGCATTACCAGCGGCGTCTCTTGCCCTCATTGCTCCGGCAATACTAGCGCCACGTGCGAACTGTCCAGCTCTGGAAGCTGCGCTACCGGCTCTGCCTGCTAAGCCTCTAGCGGCTCCACCAACACGGCTAAGGCCTCTTCCGACGGCCTGACCTGCGTTGCTGTATGCAACTCTACCGGCGGTTCTAAGTGCGCCGGTTCTAATGTTGCGTCCGAACTGCCTTGCATTGGCTGCGCCAGCGATGCCTGCATTCTTAAGGTACTGGCCAGCTCTGGTGTTTCTGCCGTATTTGTAAGCAAGATATGTGCCGCCAGCAAGAGCAGCTGCGCCGCCTACCGCAAGTGCCGCTTTCTTAAGTCTAGCTCTGCGTGCCGCTCTCTGTTCCGGGGTTGCTCCTCCTCTGCCGCCTCTTCCGACGCCTTTATAGGATTTTCCATCGCCAACGCCGTATCTGCTTTTTCCTGCGGAGGTATAAGATCCATCCTTATTCTGGAAACGTCTTACACCCCACTTCATACCTTTGACGCCGAAATGCGCAAGGTAATTACGATAATCATTGTTAGAATAAAATGTATTGTTCATGTCTGTTCCTTTCAGCGCTTCTTCTTACGAGATCTTTTATAATTGCCATACAGATATGCTGCATCAAGCAGATAGCCAGCGCTTCCGTCAGTTAAAAGTCTGTCTAAATTCCGTCTAGTTTCAGACGTTTCGCGCCCGACGAGGGTCTTCATCTTTCTATCGGTATAGTTTTTCAAGTAATATCGCTGCGGCAAATTCTTGGCGTCGTGCACCCGCTGGTTCCAGTTAGCGCCAGATGCGGCATTATAAGTTGCAACATTATGAAGATGCTTGCCGAGTCTTGTCTTAGACGCTCTGCCAAGTCGCGCGTGCGTATATGCGGCGTTTCTGTAAAAAGCAGCATTGGCGCCATTGCCCAAAGCGGCATCTAATTTGCGAAGCGCTCCCTTGCTCTTTTTTATTCCGTTTACGTATTCTCTAGCTCCCATGCCCAGACCTTCTGCCCGGATCTTCATACGCGCTTTAAAGCCTGTTCCATCTGCTTTAGCCCTAGCCCGCCCCGCTCTCGTAAGCGATCCATCAGGGTTCTGGTATCTTCTTACACCCCACTTCATTCCTTTGACACCATGATGGGCGAGGTAATTTCTATAGTCATTCTTAGGATAAAATGTTCCGTCCATCAGTTCGCCTTTCCGTGTCGCATGTTGTGCACAACTCCCGCGATCGTAGCTGCGCTAGCACCAATACCAGCAATGCCGCCGGCAATAGATAAGATGTCCTGGATCTTGTCGTAGCCGGTATTCATAGTTCCAGCGGTTAAGCGATCGTACTCCTGCTCCAATCGCATGCGTCTAATCGATTCATTCAGCTCAGCGTCTGTCATGTTCTTGGCGTTGGATTTATAGCCACGGCGTTTCATCTCCGACATCTTTCCAGCAACGTTTGCAGCTTCGTTAATTCCTCGCGCTACTTCTTTCGTGGTCTTTTCTGCGGGAGACTGTTGGGGTTTATCTTTGCCGGATTTAATGCTCGGGGCCAGCCATTTTTCGGCGCCTTCTTTTACATGCTGGAATGGGTTCTTACCGGAGCCTCGTCTATATCGGCCAGAGTTCCAGTTACCTATATGCGCGAGGTAGTTTGTATCGTTGTAAAATGTTTCATTCATGTCTTCCGTCTCCTAGCATCATCTGCGTATTCCATTGCGACAAGCTCGAAGTATTCGGGATCATCGATCATATCCGGACTACCAAAATCATCTTTCAACTGCGGATACTTTTTCATAGTTTTTCTGACATACTTGTCCCAGCTCTGCGTTCCCTCTGCAGCCTCCGAACGGCGCGCTTCTCGTCGATCGCCGGCATAATTCTTCATCAGATCGGCCTGGCGGTACCAGCGTTTGCTTTCGGCCTCATACTGTGCGCGGAACCTTTTTGCGTTGCTAATGTCATTAGCAATTGCACGGCGCGCATATGCTCGCTCATCACCGATCTCATGTATCTCATGCATGTAGTGGTTCCAGCCAAGGCCGTTGTCGTCGAAGTAGGCTCGTTGGGCCTTCAGCCAACGGTCGGCCCCATTTTTGCCTTTGTATTTGGTCGCCAGCTTTTGTTCTTCGTCGGCCCACCGCTTAGCCTTCGCCGCGGCCTCATCGCCAGCTTTGCGATATCGGGCATAGAGCTTTTTAGCGCGATGCTGAACATAACGGCCGAGTATACCTGGACGGTTACGGTTTTTGCCAGATCGTGCACGGTCCTTGCGCACGCCCCACTTCATACCTTTGACGCCGAAATGAGCAAGATAGTCGCGGTAGTCGTTTTTTGGATAAAATGTTCCTTCCATTTTGACTCCAATCACTCAAATGCATCTTTGTTCATCTTGTAGGCAATCCATGCATCCATCAGAGCTGCGACGTTATCGATCTTTTGCTCGTATCGCTTCTTTAGGATCTTGCGGTTGCCATTTGTGTCCTGCATAACTATGCAGTTACCCATGGTCCACGACATAAGCTTTTCATCAAACAATAAAGCCCGTTCACTAGCAAGCAATTTAAGCTCGCCGAGTGGAACGGACTCTGTCTTAACACCCTGTATTACTTTTTCTACTCCGAACTCGCCATTCTCAAGGCACCATCGCTCAACAAAATGCTTGGCATTGTACGGGTCGTATCCGAAACACATCACAGTGTACTCAGATTTGATGATGTAGTTATCGAGATCGTCATACACGGTGTCCATATCCAAAACGACTCCGTCTAGAACGACCAAGCTGCCTTCTGCTATGAAAGTGTCGTACTTTTGTCGCAGTGATGCGTGTAAGCGAGACAGTGTAACGCTTGAGATGTAACTTCTGGTTTTAACTCCAAAAGTCCCGTCTGGAAGTGGAAAGAGAAATGAAAAAGCACAAAAGTCGTTTCCTTGTGACAGGTCCGCCCCCATCGCGCATGGCATTCGCCAGAATTGACGCGGGGGGTGAGTATGCGTTTCTTCAAATGTGAAGAAGTATGTATAGCCTTCAAGCGGTATACCGAAACGTTTCGCTAAGATTTCGTTTCTAGTCGCCGGGTTATGCTCGGCTCTCTCAACGTCTCTTTGATACGTCTCGTATGTCACAGTTATGCCGATGTTGGGGTTAGCCTTAACCCACATTGCAGGAGTACCAACCTCAGACACATCGTCTAGTTTGTACCACCAGATAGAAACATGGTCGTTCCTATACTCGTTCTTTAGGATCTTAGTCAATTCCATTTTGAGCGTATCGCCAGGACCGTTTCGTACATTACCTTCGGAACTTGTACCTATAATAATGTAGTCTTTGATCTTTGAAGCGCCTTGCTCAATGGCAGTGAATGGATCCTCTCTGATGTCAACCGAGAGCCATTCGTCGACCGTGTTGTACTTTGAACGCAAGCCCTGAAGCTTATCTATGTTCATCGGCTTAACCACGATCTGCGAGTTGGTCAGGAAATTCTGTATTCCTATCTTAGTCGAGGCCAGTTTCTGCCTAGTTACTTTAGTGCCGCGCGTGTTCTTAATGTCGCCATCGGTAAGCAACTTAAAAACTGGTCCGCGCTGCCTTGTCATGGCTGTTTTCAATGGTCCGAGGACCTCTTCAGCCTGTTTCATCGTCGGAGCAGTAGTAACTCCGTCAGTTGTAGTGGGGTCAACCGTAACGCCGTACGCCTGTATACAAGTGTCGTATAGTGTTTTAGCTGCGCCACGTCCAACTATAAGAAACTGCTTGTTGCAAAGCCGCTTCTTGATCTTTCTAGGCACGTAACAGCCCCGTCCTCCTCCAAGGCCATTAGGCGACCAAATTTGCCGCTCCTCAAAGTAATACCATCCAAGTAAATCCTCGCCCCATAGCTTAAAGCTGTCGAGCATTATGAATTCGGAACCATCAGTTAGTGTCAGCTCGCTCTCGCAGAATTTAATCCAGCCTTCTACAACTGACCCGTCGTAGTAATAGTTGGGATTTCGAATGTATCCATCGATACGATTCATCTGAAGAGAGATCTCCTTGTTAACAGGGATTAATCCAAGAAGAACTTTCTGACGGAATTGGCCGTAGTATTTTGGAACAGCTGTGTTAGATAACACTTAATCAATCACCAGGCAGGGAACTCGGCATCCGTGTAGTTTCGCCACTCGAATTCCTTGCACTGTTCCTTCATTGACTCGAGCACAAACGAAGACGTTGGAGGATCAACCGCGATTTTGACTTTCTGATTCATATAAGTCTTCACGGAATGAAGAAACACGCCATTTGTCGTATATGCAGACCACGGCGTTTCCCGATCGTCAATGTAAAATCCTTCCTTAGGCCCAATGCCCAGTTGGTGAAGAGTTTGGAATGTGCTATTAATAGCTTCCATGATCTGTCCATCGAAATGGTCATCTTCATCGGAAGGGCCAAGGTAGTCTTTAACAGACTCGAATATGCTTTCTTTCATTACCATAGTTTAGTGTCTCCTGGCGAACGTTCGCCTGTTAATCGTAAGGTCGTTTCGTCTTGTTCGTAATGTATCACGCGGTGTGTTGCGGTTGATGTGAGGACAACATTCTCAGGATCGAACACACAGGCTCGATGCTCGATGATGTCGTCCAACGTGATGGGATTAATATGATGAATTAGTAATCCGCTGTGCAGTTCGTGCCCAGGCATAGCCAGATCGTTGCCATCATCGCGAATAATTATGCTTCGCCTAAAAGCACGCCATTCCGGAGAAGTATAGAGTAGCTGATTATAGCGCCGGCGTGAGCCCCATTGGTCTTCTCCAACCGGTTGCCTGGTCATCAAATATCGCACTCGTTCTTCGAAAGTCGGTAGCGCCATCATTTCGCTATAACTCTTCTGTTTCATCATCTAATCCTTGATACGTTCGGAACGCGCTCATAGCTTCGGCGAACATTTCCTCGTTTTTCTTCTGCGCCTGAAGCATTTCCGTCTTAGCCCGCGTATAATCCAGCTCCATAAGAGTTTTCTGTTCATCCAGATACTGCTTAGACGATCCAAGCTTGAGAAATAAACAGACCATCTCGGAAGAAGCCGTTCCGTCATCTAATCTTCGCTCAGCTTCCGCGTATGCCTTGCCAATTAACCGCTTCTCGATAGCTGCGCCGGAAAAATCGGGTCGCATTCTGTCTTCTTCGAGAACCGTTTCGGCAGAAACATCTCGTACTTTTCTTCTTCCCATGCTATTTGCACTCCTTTCCGTGCTATTTCATGACCTTTGAGAAGCTGCTGAGGCGTTGCAACATAGTTTATAGGAGGTACTATATGAAACACACGCAGAAGAAAGGAGTAATACTGGGGGATACCTCAGCAACCTCTCAAAAGCCATGCAAATGCCATTTTTGAAAAATTTTCACTGGAGCATTTTGAAAG
>Ga0326511_10003600_pt1 | contig 12450 bp, 14 predicted proteins | sample 0_2496_0518_D_FD_203701 | JGI IMG/M metagenome (GOLD analysis project Ga0326511, IMG submission 203701) | Bovine rumen microbial communities from UC Davis, California, United States - 0_2496_0518 | ecosystem: Host-associated > Mammals > Digestive system > Stomach > Rumen | place: USA...
CCCCGTCTACGGTTGCTCCCACAATCATCTGCCATACTCTTACTGCCGGGCCAGTCATGCCCTCAGTCAACTCCATAGGGGCTAAGAAGTCATGTGTCAGTGTTCCGCAGAGTTTCCAGTTCGGACGACCAGCGCCAACGATCTGATTCTTTCTGCGGTTGTATGTCTTAACGCATACAGCGCCGCCATTGTCCACAACTCCGCTTGCCGTAGATGTGTTCCCTTCGATGGTCACGGTCTTTTCGCCCTCATATCTAAGGAACATTCCTGTATGGAACGTCTGACTTACCTTGCGGTCATTATGAGAGAAGAATACCTGGTCGCCTAACTTAAAGTCGCCATCTACCCATGCTTTCTTCTTGATGTACATGTTGGCACTTGCCACGGTGTAATCATCGAAGTTTCCACCTAACAGGGATTTTGCAGTCGCCGTTCCGAACAATTTCATGCACAGCCAATCATAGAAGGCATCACACCAGGGCGCATGTTCGTCACATACCGAAGGAAGAAGTTTGTGCAGTTCGTTGCCGTACTTCGTCCAGTTGTTATGTCCGGCATTTGCTGTCTTTCGGTAAACGTCTTTGTTGGAAGCCTTTTCGACATAACCGCACTCTGCCATAGCAAGGTTTTCCATTGCCAACTGAGGGTCAATCTCAACCGTAATATAGGTCTTAGTCGGTTCTAAGGCTTCCTCATTGGCTTCCTCAATAGCGCCTTTCTGGACTACATTTTCAAGCCATTCCTCTCTAGTCATGGTGGAGCCGTTTATATCGACTGTCTTTCCACCGTACTGGCCTTTAGAAGAATACTGATAGATAATACATTCCATCGTGCCGAAAGGCTTTTCATCCGTCCACGGCTCCTTCGTAAACTTAGTCGGTGCTTTTGCTTTGTACTGTGCAATCCACGAAACAGAGCAGACGGGCGACCAATCGTATTTAGCCGCAACACCTTTACTCATGTACGGTATGCAAGTAACGCCTACAAGTTCGGCAATTTTACCGACAAACATGCGACACCATTCAACATCATTACCAGTGCCGAACGTAGGATTTGACTGCCCTTCCCAATCCAGGAAAAGAACAGCGCCGTAAATCCTCTCTCCGCATGTCTGCACGAAAAACTCTGCTTCCGCTTCCGGGTCGCCGCCCTCTGCATAATGGTAAATACCTAACAGAAGTCCGGCCTGTTTTGCACCGTCATAAAGTTGCTCAAAAGCCGGATTGACATACCATGTGCCCTGCGTTGCTTTAGTTATGGCAAAGTCGCCTTCGCAGTCGGTAAAGTCAAATCCGGCCTGATACGATGCAAAATCAAAACCGTTAAGAACTATGCCTTTAAACGTTGCCATCCGAATCTCCCTTGTTGGCGGCATCAATAAGTCCTTCGCCAAGGACGTATCCAAGGACAGTCGCCCCTGCCATGATGATGCTTGCGATCTGTGCAGCTTCGTTCTCGCTGATGCCTGTAGCTACAAGAATCAGTGTAACGAAAGCACAGATGGAAACCCAAAGTTTCCGGCTTGTAAGTTTTCTGATAATTGTATCCTTGTCCATCTTCATATCAAATCTCCTGTTTAAGAAACGATTTTATGATTGTCGAAAAGACGTTCATATGTGCGCCGGATATTAGATGATGCCTGCACTGTCCGCCCGTTCACAAACTTGTCATGGTCATTGCAGTATTTATCATAGGTCGCAATATCGTCCATAATCTGCATGAACATTTCATGTGAATGGGAAACGTCATTCAGTAATTCATCGTTGAACCGCAAAATGTCACGCCTTGCATCAATGGCGCTCTTTTCAGCCTGGATGTCTGATAGCGCTTTTACATCGTCTTTAACGCCCTGTATCTGCTCTGTGAAAGACTTCTCCATGTCGTCAAGTTTCTTCTTGACTTCATCGTTCTTGTCTTCTTTCGCATCCTTACGTTTCAGTCTGTCACCGATGAGCGTCAGCAGGCCGCCGCTGATAAGTACGGTTATAACTGTTACTACAATCTGTGCAAAATTCATGTCGCCCATCGGTTTGTTTCTCCTTACAAAACGCTGATTGCGAACCAGCTAAAATTGAACGTGTGGGACGTATCAGAACCGTTGACAACTGTAGCTGTAAAGCCTGTCGTGTCAACCGATTTTTTGTATATTTGTATGCGTCCATAATCAGTTATATCACTCTGATTATTTGGCACATTGTCTTCGTTTAGAGTGAGAAACACGAAGGGGGTTGACGGATATTCGTACTGGAAGTCGATTCTTACGTCAGTCCTGGTAAATGCACCAAAGGCACGTTGCGGCGACTGACCACTGTTTACAGCCGACATGACCATGATGCCGTTTTTAAGTACAGCAAAAGGTGTAGAACCGCCAGCACCAACGGCAAATGCTGTCGGCATATGGTCGCCCGTGTTGGCGTTCTCAATGTCTACGTTGTTCTCACCGAGTATGACTGCATAATCATCTATGCTTTTAAGCCCCTTTCCGATTGCTACCGATCCCGTTCCGCTTGCTACGTTGTTTGAACCGATGGAAACAGATTTCGCACCGATGGCGGAGTTTTCTTTTCGTGTTCCAAGGGTCATCTGCACGTCCGATATGGGATATGTCAGGACAAAGTTCATCCACAACATGTAATTCGTAGTGCCACTAGGGAAAAGGGCGACAAATTCATCTATAAGGTCATACCAGTCACTTGTTTCGGTTTCGCTTGTTGTTACTACCGTAAGAACACCGTTTGAAAGGGTCTTAGTAGACAGCGCAATCCCTTCTGACACGGACATGGTATCGGTGTTTGCGCCATCGGCAATGCCGTATCCGAACAGTTCCATCCGTACAGAAACGTTGTTGATGCTTGTTACGCTGTCGTATGCGGCAGAAGTCATGGTTCTGTGCGTTGCCAATGTGTCAATCAGATTTGCAAGCGTAGTTTTGACAAGGTTGCCGCTACTGTCCAGATATTCCTGTGTGTCAGATACCTCTACCCACGTTTCGTCATTGTGCCCGGTTCCGGCAACACCGTTCTCAATTTTGAACAACGACTTGCCGCCACCGTCCGCAAAGGTCATTGAATCACTGTCAATAATCTGTTGCGGCATCCCATCTTCGCCAAGGATTGTTGTTTCACCAAAGTGGGCAACCCGTGTCGTGCCGTTTTTATAAACGTCATATCCGTCTGACACAACACGGGAGTTAGGGGTATTCAGCGCTTCGACTTCTGCATCAGATTCGACTTTATCACGGGATACGACCAAGCCTTTACTCTCCGATTCGTAAAGATAGTTCTTTGCGGTGTTCGCCGCCTGCTGTGCCTGCTCTAACGCATCATCCGCCGTTTCCTGTGCGTGTGTAAGGTCTGTATCCAGCTTTTCATCATTGTAGAATGATGTTTCGCACTCTAACCTCATGTCTTTAGCCCTCTATGATTGAAATGATGCTGTCGATCTCCGCCGTGGTCGCAAAGTCTACGGTCTGTCCATAGTAAGAACCCCTTTCCCATGCAGAACCGTTCCAGAAGTAGATGTATCCGTTCTCATAGTCCTGTGTAGTGGTTCCTGTGTACAGCCAAACCTTACTCTCTGTTTCGTCAAAGTCCTCTGCCGTTGTAGCTACGGGCGGTGTTCCGCCCTGTATATCTCCGCTAATCGCATTGGCAATCGCTTCCTTCATGGTCGTGAAAGGTACAAGCGCTTCCTCTTCGGCCCCGGATATTACAACATGGTCGCTCTCGCCAAATGACGTATGCTGCGGAAAATCGTTGATTGCAATATTGTCCATAGTTTATTCCTCTGCTATCTGCGCTGTTACCTGGTCGCCGCTTCTTGTCGTTACGGGATTTCTGTTACGTGTGGTCACTCTATATTCAACAACCGACTGGAACACGCCGATGATAGTACCCGTGTATCCCTGGTCACGTTTGTAGCACACTTTCGTATATCCGCTTCCTATGTAAGTGCGTTCCTTAGTATCAGTTTTCCGATACCATGTGAAGCACCTGGGCGGATAGTTCCGGGAAATGTCTACGCCGTTGGAATACAGTCTTACATCAAAGGTGGCATACGTCCCGTCCGCTGATAACTCATAAGGGGTTTGGAAAGTCAGCGAGTTTGCCGCAAGTTCCGCTATCGCAGAATCAGGGTCTTTTGCCGATTCATAGATAATGGAGTTGGTATACGTGTTGCCGACTGCGATTCTCCGGCCTGCCACAAGGTTGTCAAGATTCATGCCCGTTGACGTGCCAAGTTCAAGCACAGTCACACGGATCAAATCATCTTCATCATCCCATACATGGATAAGGTCAAGAGGGTCAATGGCTGGGTCGCCACGGTATGTAACATCGTACTCAACATCATTGGAAAGGTATTCTTCCAACCACTCCATGTAGGCATCTGAATAAGGCACTAAGATGTTGCTAATGCTCTTAGTCGTGCCGCCGCTTGATGTGGTCTGACCTCTGTATGTAGCTGTCTGTGACGTAAGCGGATAACCCACTATACTAAGCTGGCCTTCGGTTGTGCAGTTGACCACGATGGAACCGCTATAGACCGCAACCACTGTGGCATCACTCATTGATAATGTCACGCCCTTAGTCGCATCAATCTGACTGTCAAGCGTCACAAGTACATCTGCGCCCGTTGTGGTTATATCGACCTTGCCGACCTCTGCCGGGAATTGCGAAGGAACCTGTGCAGTCGCCGTAACGTCAATGGTATCTACGTCCTCTATCCGATAAAGGCCGGGGTCTTCCATCACGTTCATATCACCAATACGGTAATCATCGGCTTCTGTTTTGGCACGTCTGAATACGATTCTTCCCTGTCTGTCCTCAAAGATTGCCGCCCTGCAAGCATTAGCAATAAGCTGTAATACCTGATTGCACGGCATATCCGGCAAAGGATTAGCAAGCGTCACGTCTGCGATTTCAGAAGCATCTACCGTAACGGTCTGTCCGCTTCGTGTAGATTCTCTGTCATTGTAGTAGTCAACGACCTTCTCTGCCGCAGCTTGCCCTGTCAGCACTTCGTTTATGCCTTCCACAAAATCATCTTCCATGTAGGCAAGTTTCGTTTGGGCTTTCAGCGTAAGTGTGCTACCAGTTTTGCTCCATGCAGACAACCAATATTCGCCGCCTGGTATCCGCACAATGTTTCCTAAACACATACGCCCATAGGAAAACTTGACGGGTTGTTTCTCCTGGAAGCCATAAATCAGCGAATCGGTATCAGACCAGTCATACACACCTTCATAGTCACACAATTCGATCTGATACGTCTGCTCCGGCAACTCAACGGAAATAGGGGACACTTCCTGTCGCCACCGTGTAGCAGATGTGTCTGTATTCTCAAAGGACAATACCTTAGTGCCATACTCAACGGCGGTTATGTCCTTGTTGGCAACAATGGTAATGGTATCTCCAAATACTTCATCGGGTATCTCTACCTCTGCCGCCGCTGTATAAGACTTGCCGTTGACCGTCACACTGGAAGGGGCCGATTCAAACGTAATCGTAATGCCGTGTATGTTTCCGCAATCTTCCGTGAATGTGATGGTCTTTGTGTCGCCGCTGACCGCAATCTGCGCTGACTGTCTGGCTAAAAAATTGGACAGCGTTACTTCACAATAGACAAAACTCTGTCCCCTTATAGGCTTTGCCATTTCTGCTCTGTAAGCTGTCCCTGCGTTATACATACCTTAGATTACCCCACAGTCAATAATGTTGACTTTCAGATATTCGTAACGAGTGGGCTTCCCTTCATCGTCAACCCAGCCCGTAAGCGGTTTCGCCGTTCTGTTGCCAGGATACATTGCAATGGTCTTCCAACCATTTGTAACCGGGTCAGGAATTTTCGCTGTGATATAGAAGTTCTGTAAGAGTGAGAGGATTCTTGATACCTCTGCGGCATCAAGTCCTCTCCACTCTAAGTTGTTGACCTTATAGTTATCTCTGCCGACAACTTCTCCCACAACTGTTCCGTTGGCATTTCTGCCGGAGTTTACCATCGTTTCAATGATAAACTCCACGTCTTTATAGGGAGAAGGTAACGGTTGTCCGTTTATTGTAAGTGTCGCCATAACTCACCTCTTAGGCCATAATGACTGCGCCAAGTTTCCTGGCACCTCTGCGGTTCGCCTGTGCAATCTCTCTATCAGATATTGCTACGCTCATTTCCTTGCCGTTAATAGCTTCGATAATGCCCTCTGCGCCGTTGTCATAGGTCGCATAAAACTCAGTCATTGCCGCAAGTACCGCCGCTTTCATGGTCGCTGTCTGCATTGCCTGTGTATCAGAGAACGCCGCTGTGTACGCCGCCCCAAGGTCATAATTAGGCACATATCCTGTATTGATGTATGCGCTGTCAAATGTACTTGTTGACGGAGCCGCTACAAACTGCATTTCAGAGAAGGCTTTATACAGCGCAACCGCAACCTTGCCGAACGATGTTGATACCGCCGCCGCAACGCCACGGGCAACCATGTCCGTAATCTGACCGTTGTTCAAAACTGCCGGATGGGAACCAATCTGTCCGACCAGTTCCGGGTTGCCTGTTTCACGGGCCATGAAAAGCTGTGCGCCCCTCACGCCTACCATGCCGCCGCTTGCATAGGAAGGAATACTTGCCCATCTGCCGCCGCTGTAGATACCGCCGTGATACAGTCCGAAGAACTGTTTCAGCTTTTGCGTCAGACCAGTGATTACCGCATTGATAGTGACCTTTTTCTTAACGTCACCGCCCATGTGGTTTTTGATCCAGTCAGCAACGGTAGCCCACGTCTTATCCAGACCTATTTTCTTCGCAAGCGTTCCGCCCATGAAGTTTTTGCTAATCCAGTCAGCAACGTTGCTCCATGTCTTTCCAAGGCCAACGTTCTTATCAACACCGCCGCCCATGAATTTGCCTTTAATCCATTCGCCAACGGTTGTGAAACCTTCACGGACAATGCCTACGCCCTTAGAGAAGTTGCCGCCTGTCAGACCATCTAACCAGCCTTTAACAGTGTTCCATCCATCCTTAACGAGTTTGATGCCTACGTCAAAGTTGAATACGTTATCACCGTCAAATCCAAGGGCATCCATCACACTGGATTTCAGACCAAGGCCAGTGCCTACGCCAGTACGGTTGCCGGGGTTTCTCCACCACGACTTAATTGCATCTACAATGCCTTCTCCGATACCAGCCGCAAATTCAATGAACTCTTCGCCAAGCCCTGCAAGGACACCGCCGAACAGCTTTACAATTCCGGCAATGACCGCACCGACAAGGCCAACAGCGGATAGTGCTACTTCGCCCCAATCGACACCGCCGAGTGCATCAAAGATGCCGTGAACAATGTTCTTTGCAGTTTCAAAGAAGTCCACACCTTCGATAAGTCCAGTAAGTCCTTTAATCAGACCTGAGAAGAGATTGCCTGCGCCTGCTCCGAATGTTTTCCAGTCGAAATCCTCAATGCCCTTCTTGATGCCTTCGCCAATTCCTTTACCGAATGTCTTAAAGTCAAACGTATCCAGGAATCCGTTCAGCGTTCTTAACAGTGCGTTTACGCCGCCAATCAAATCCTGACCGAGTTTGCCCCAATCAATCTTTGCGAACGCTTGATTTAAGGTGGTAGCAATGTCAGCGCCAATCTTTGTGAAGTCCGTGCCTTTAAGGATATGATAGGCCGCATCTAATCCGATGTTGACCGCTTCGCCAATACCGTCACCGATCTTGCCCCATACCTTCTGGTCTGCAAAAATCGCATTGATGAAGTCACGGACACCATTCGCCATGCCCATGACAGCACTACGAATCCGCATCCAGTCGAGATTATCAAGAGCGCCTTCGATGCCTTCCATGATGAATCTTCCAAGAGAATCAAAGTGGAAGTTCCAGGTGAATTTACGGACAAACTCTGCGGCTGTATTCAGCGCATCTGCAATAGCTGTACCGATGGAATAACCAAGGCCATCTACTTCAATAAATCCATTGAAGAACGTTGCAAGTGATTTCCCAAAGCGGCCCGCAAAGTCAATCATCTTCGGATACAGAACCGTGTGTGCATAATCAAGTGCATCTTTAAGTTTCTGTCCGATGATTGCGCCTATCTGTGTGAAGTCGGCCTTCTCCCACGCATCTTTAAGCATCTGCGCCCAATTCTGCGCCTTGACCGATGTTTCCACGGTTTCAAACATGGAAGTAGGGTCAAGTCCCCCGGCTCCGGCTCCACCGCCGCCACCAGAACCGCCGCTTCCCGAACCCTTGTTAGGTTCCAGGATGTTCAGTTCGTCAATGGCAGTCGTATAGCTCTTTGTATCCTTTGCGGCCTTCCTTGCCGCCTTGCCTGCGTTGCCTGCCGCACCAGCGCCTTTGTTAAGCGACTGTGCGTAGTTTTCATTGATCTTGATTGCCCTTGTGTATGTAGAAGCGCCTGTCAGTGCCGCAATGAAGTTTGCGAACGCTGTCATTGCCGCTACAAGTCGAGTAATCAGAGCATCAATAATAGGAATAGCAACGTTCAGAATAGGCTCAAAGGCCGTAGCAAGCGAATTTCCGGCCCACTTAAAGTCAGATACCAACGTGGACATAGACTGATTAAATCTAGTCCCCATTGCATCTGAGTACATGGCAAGGTTGTCAATGCCCTGTTTTGCGTTCGTGATAAGTGCCGTGAACGCTTTCCTCAGAAGCATGAACACGCCCAGCCTTGCGACCATGCCGAGTTTGCTTCTAAGTCCGTCAATAGCATTTCCTACTGCTTTGAGGGGATTTATGGCTTTACCAATATCAAGCAGTTTGCCAAGGGAAAACTTTCCGATATTTCCAAGAAGTCCGACATATCCCTTGCCAAATTTTGCTATCCACGGTAGCGCAGTCTTTATTCCTGTGCCAATAGCGCCGAAAGCTGCGCCGCCCAACATTCCTATCTTTCCAAGGAACGATGCACCGCCAAATCTTGTGCCAAAATCTTTAAGGCCGGATAATGCGTTGTGGAATTTATCGACAAGCGACTTGCCTGCCTTTTGGCCTATGTCCCCGGCCTTCTGTACAATGCTTCCGCCGCCGCTGAACGCCTTTTTAATACTTTCACCAAGATTGCCAAACAGACCGCCGCCGCCCTTATTCTTCTGTGCGGCTTTTCCTAGGTTGTTCAGACTATCAGCAAGTTTGTCGATGTTTCCAGTTGCACCGTCAGCATCCTTGCCAATTTTGTCGATGTTATCTGAAATATCCGATAATTTGCCAGTGTCAACATCCTTTGTTGCCTTGCCGAGTGAAGTTAGGGAATCCGCAAGTTTTTGTATATTATCAGTACCAGAAGCGCCTTTGGCTTCCAGTTCTATGACTAACTTTTCAAGTGTGTTGTCTGCCATTTTATGACCTCATATATGCAAACAGGGGGAAGCGCCAAGGACTTAACGCTTATCGGTTCCGGCGACCTATCCCCCTGATTTTGCCCTTCTTGCGGCATTATGTTTCAGCATGTATGCGTAGAACTTCTCTGCATCGGTCAAACCAACGTCCTCTCTAGTATCACTAAAGAGCGAATCGGGTTTGTTAGGATACGGCTGTGAAGGCTTGCTGAACGCACAACCTATTGCCCTGTGGACGTACATGCCAGTCGCCCACGCTTCGACTTCCAACCGCTTCTTCCACCGCAATGTTTGAAGTTCGTCCGCTTTTTCATACGGCTCCATTTTCCGAGGGTTCATATGCCAGAACCTTTCTTCGGGTATCCCGTACATAATTGCCCTGGGGAGCCAGTATTGCAGAATCATATCGGTATAGGACGAATATTCTTCGCCCTTTGCTTTCGGTTTATTTACTCCGCTTTGGTCTGAACCTCTGCGGTTTCCCCAAAACCCGATTCTTCGCCTGCTTCGTTGAACGCTTTCAGAATGTCCGTAAGGTCGCCGCCAAGCATCATGTGTTCGGCAAGCATCCGGCCTGCGGTAGCATCATCTTCATGTGTCATGCAAGCAAGCAGGGTTCTGATGGACTTGATTGTAGGATCGTTGCCAGTGATAAGGCCGATTACGTTCACGCCCTTATCCTCAACGTCTACCATGATGTTGATGAACTCTAACTGGTCAATGTCGTATACCTTGTCGCCAGTCTTGCTTTTCAGTCTTAACTTTGTCTTATTTGCCATGTTTAGCTGTCCTTTCTGCTAAAAAATTGTCCTTGATTTTGTAAAAAATACGGGGACAGAATTACTCTATCCCCGTATGTACTTCCTTATTCAGTAACGTAGTGAAGTTCCTGTGCGCCTTCGTCACTGATGTACAGACGTGCCTGCCTTGCGTTGTTAGGCTCTCCACCGGGGATGCCAACACGAAGTCTGCCCTGCCACTCAAAGATGCCGTTAGCGCCGTTCTCACCAAACCAAAGCTGATAGGTGGAAAGGGTTGCGGCTGTAGTGGCTGCATCTGCGGTTTCGTACCCTGCGATTGTGGTATAAGTAGCCTTGTCGTAGTACCAGCCGAACTCCATGACTTCGCCTTCCTGAAGGCCATTGATGTAGGACTTTTTCTTCTTGTTGGAAAGAGTTGTGACCTCAATGGTTTCGGGAGCGCCGATAAGGTCGGGATAAGATGTAATATCGCAGACCTTTGTAAAGGTGGAGCCGCCGTTTTCCTTACGCATGAGATATGTTACATTGGTAATTTCTGCCATAATGCACTCCTTATGTTTCGATCTTCGCAACTCTCATAGAGAAGCGGTTTATCGTTCTGTCGTTTACGTTATCAATCGGATTGAAGTAGGTAATGCGGAAACCATGTTCCACGAACCAAACACGGGCTTTGTTCGCCATGTCACGGCAGGCTCCCAAGCTGACCTTCTCATAAATATCAAGTTGGTAAGCAAGGTTGATTGCTTGTTCTCCGTTTGACAGCGTATATGCCGTGCCGCTTCCGTCTATCTGATGCAAGAACATCCACGGGAAATGAGCCGGAGTATTCGTGTACTTCATGCCGCCCTTAATGTCATATGCCGGATAGTCTTCGGTAGCGCCCCGCATATAAGTGAGCAGTTCGGTATAGTATTGATTAGTTCGGTCTTTAACCATTGCTGTTCAATTCCTCTCTTGCCCACTGAGGGATGTTCTCTACCAAATAACGGACAGTGCTTGCCATGAACCCACCAGGCGCAATGCCTTCTGTGAACATGAAATGCCCTCTCGCATCATTGAAGTAGAACCAACCTTTGCGGCCCTTCTTAGTAGTGAATACATGGGGGCCGCTTGCGTACTCCCAACCAACATTTGAAATGTATTCGGGTTCGGGATAACCGCCGTTACGCCCCACGACACCAGTGCCAAACTCCACATACGGCAAGCATCCGCCTGCTTCGATGGTGTATACATTGCCGTTCTGCCCGGTTCCATAAAGGGCAGGCTGGTTCTGGTCGGATATAGGCGGAATACCGCTTATCATTCGATCCAAACCTTCCTTTTGCACTCTCTGTGCGACCTTTTCCGGCAGATTGTCGAGTTTCTTCTTGAACTCTTTCAGTTCTCTAACTGCGGAATCTATGCTGTCCGGGTCTAAGACGTTAATCTTTATTTCCTTCATATCCTTCACGCTTCCTTATAGCCCAAACATTCCTGTGAATATCCTGTCTATAGGCAACGCAGTAATAATCCGGCTCCGTATCCGTTGAACCGTCCTTATTGATAACGGGTTCCACATCAATCCAAAGGACTGTGTATTCATCAATGGGAAACTTCGTCACAGAGGAAATTGCCCTGTTATGGACAACTCCCTTCGTAAAAGCTGTATCTGCATCGTAATACTGTGTGAAACCGATTCTTGCTTTAGCATGGACTGGATTGTTGTATGCAATCTTGTCGTCACCAGTAAGATTTCCCTCACTGTCAACTTCCGGCTCATAACCTTTCATCGTGGCATACCAAAAATCCTGTTCAAGAAACGGAAGGTTCCTTAAATTCAGATATTTCGTTTTTGCCATGACTTACACCACATACGTTTTCCGTCCGATAAGGAAACCGAGGATTTCATCTACTGACTGGCTCCCCGATTTGCCCCAGTTGTCCGTAATCCCTAACTCTGTGTGTGATACTAAGCCGCCCCTTGCTATGGAGTTGACCAGCGTAGATGCGATTTCGTAAATGTCGTATTCGTGCATTTTCAAAAACGCATCTTTCTGTTCGTCAGAAGGGCGCTCATCTTCTGACCAAAAGTAGTAGTTAAGCGCCCTTCGTTCGGCTCTGTTCACGAGGGACATGACCTCATTCTCAGTTAGGGAATCATCACCGATTATTTCAGCGGCTTTATCGTAATCGTAGGTCATGCCACTTCTCCTTTAGGTGTTAGGTAGTCTGAATACCAGTGATCTTGCCAGACAGATATTCCTGGCCGTGGTCAAGGCCAAGTTCGCCGTAAATCTGATACTTCTCAGAAGCACCGACTTTTGCAAGGGGTTCCAGGAAGAAGTTGCCCTTGCCCGGTACAG
>Ga0326511_10003603_pt1 | contig 12445 bp, 21 predicted proteins | sample 0_2496_0518_D_FD_203701 | JGI IMG/M metagenome (GOLD analysis project Ga0326511, IMG submission 203701) | Bovine rumen microbial communities from UC Davis, California, United States - 0_2496_0518 | ecosystem: Host-associated > Mammals > Digestive system > Stomach > Rumen | place: USA...
CTCTGATGTGTCTCTGTGAAGGAAAACCTGCAACCGATCATCTCCTTTTAAGTTCGCGGAGTACAGGATTTGAACCTGTGGTATGTCCCCATACGACGGTTTTAGAGACCGCTGCAATAAACCACTCTGCCAACTCCGCACGACGCGGCGTGGAGGATTCGAACCTCCGGAATCTTTCGATTCGACGGTTTTCAGGACCGTAGCCTTCAGCCTCTCGGCCAACGCCGCTTAGTCGAGGCGACAGGACTTGAACCTGCGGCCTCCTGATCCCAAATCAGGCGCGCTACCAAACTGCGCTACGCCTCGAAAAGGCGAGCTGATTCGCTTCGCCTTGACAGACTTACAACTCATTCCATTGCTCGTCTGTGTACTGGTTGATCTCTTTCTTTCTTGTAGGGAGAGAATACCTCCGGCACCATTTCCTGATGGCGTTGTCAGACACATTGTATTTTTCGCCGATACTTGTAAACGGCTCCGTCCTCAGCAAATTCTTGAGGTCTTCTCTTGTAATAGGTTTCGGTTTGATACGGCACTTGGACTCGCAGTTCCTGCATCTTCTGGAATCCGCATCAATCTCTGCGCCGCAATCAATACAGTAGTTTTTGCGCCTGCTCATCCGTTCAATGCCAGTGGAGCGTTTGTTCAGCGCTTTATAGTTAGGAGTCAGCGCATGACAGTTTGGGCACAGCACCTGAAGATTGTCTTCGGTGTTATGCAAGTGGTTTCCGTCAATGTGGTGTATCTCAAGCGGGATGCGATGCGTGTATTCGCTGACTTCGTGCCATCCGCATTTCTCACATTTGTATCCAGCCCTGTTCAACATGTACGTTCTTACATGCTTGGATAGTTCTCCGCGCCTCATCATTCCTGTTTCTTCGCCGCGTTTCCAACGCTCGATGTAATCGCGAGCCTCACTCTCTTTCTGACACTTGTTGCTGCAGTAGTTAGTTCTCCGGTTGGTAGGTCCACCACAACACTTACAAATCCCCACGTACAAGCCTCCATATACATAGAATAAAAGCCGGATATCGGACTCGGACCGATGGCCTACACATTACAAGTGTGTCGCTCTGCCAGCTGAGCTAATCCGGCAATGGGTCTTACTCGTTTTCTTTATTAAGTTTATAGAGTTTTTCTCTTGCTTTTCTGGCTGTCTCTGCTCTCCTGAGTCTTTCTTCGTCCGACAAATGACGCTTCTTTTTAGGCCTCAAACTCAGATAGTTTATAGGAAGCGTCGCATAGATGCATCCCTGGTTGGACTCCGGTTCTGCGATAATCCGCACCTCGTCCGGGTGTTCCTGCTGCCACTTGCGGATGTTGTTGATAATACGTTTTTCGGTAGAGGAAACGTACATCACTTCGCCTTTGATGTAGTTGCAGCATGTCTCGATTAACTCGCCCATAAGCGCCATCCTTTCTAATAAGTTATCAGAAAATCAGAGATCCTCTGATCAGCAAGCATCGCAGCCTTCGCCATACTTCCAATATCCTTCACACATGTTCAGTCACCGTGAAACCAGAGGCTGAGCCACAGGTAGCGACCCTGTAACTTCTCTGGCCTACCCATAGGGACAAGCACGGAGGCGATTGACTACGCCTAAGTTTCAGCCAAACCGTTCAGCAATAAATCATATTTATTTCAAATGTTTATGTCGTGTTGGCCTACTCCTACCCCAAACCTTACTCACAGGACATTTCTGCCCTTCCCGACACCGGTAGCGTCTTGGTGGCATTTCCAGAGTTCCCGACAGTCGCCGGCTAACGGTCTTTCTGGATTCGTGGGCTGGTTGGGCCCCTTCTATTATGACGCCGTAAGGAATGGTACCTTTGTGTGCGAATACGAAAGCGCGCAACCTTATCATTGGGCTTTGCTTTCAACCCTATCGCTGGCAGTTACCTGCTTCGCGTCCCCTCTTGCGAAAGTATCCCATCGCGAGAGACTGGATGATGTACGGTCGCCCCAAGCAGTGTGGTTGGCACCTCTGCACTTGGGTCAATGCTTGCTGATCAGAAGACCTCTGATCTAAAAACGAAATATGTCACGGATATTGTACACTATCCGTGACAAAGTGTGTCCCGAGTACTCCAGCCCGGATCCTTGGGCATGCTTGGCGAGACGCAAGGAGGGGAACATCCCCGTCCAGAGCGCGATACCGGATTTGAACCGGTGACATCTGAGTGGAAGTCAGAAGTGTTGCCACTACACCAATCGCGCAGAAGCCGCTGGTTACGGCTTGTCGTCAAAGTAATGTATATCTGCGAGGATTTCGTCTATACGTTTCTCGACATCCTCGTCGTATCTGATTTCATAGAGCGGGATGTTGTGTTCTTTGCAGTAGTCACGTTTGAGCTGATCTGTTTCTTCGCGTTGTTGCTTGCCAAAATCACCGTGATCTTTATAATGTTGTACTCCTTGATATTCTATCAAACACAGCGTTTCTTTGTTTTTGTTTTGCAATGCAAAATCAAACTTAAGCATATAACCGTGTTTGCTTTTCAGATCATTAAATTTATATTGCGTTGAAAACTTTATTGATTTTTTTAATAGTATTTTTCTCGCCATTTCTTCTCCAAATGAAGCAGTACATCCGCAACTTCTTACGGCGCCTGTTCTAAGGTTATGTCCTGATACTATTGTTTTATTTCCACAATCGCATCTGCATAACCATTTTGCTTCTCTGCATGTATCCCATATACGTTGTACGACAGTAAGTTTTCCGAACCTCATTCCTTTTATATCTTTGAGCACTCTTTGAGATGTTATATCTTTTTTAAAACATCCACAACTTTTTGTGTCTCCAGTTCTGAGGTCATGTCCCGATACTATTATTTCGTTTCCGCAATCACATTTACACAGCCAGGTCGCTTCTCTACGTGCATTGCTATGTACACGTCGCACAACAGTGAGCCTTCCAAACCTCATTCCTGTTACATTCTTGAGGCTTTTTTGAGACGCCATTTCTTTTCGCAAACATCCACAACTTTTTGTGTTTCCGCTTTTTAATTTGCATGGTTCTGTTATTATTACATTTCCACAGTCGCATTTGCATTTCCACATTATGCGTTGACATCCACAGGGTTGTATTCTGTTGGGGGCACGTTCGACCACAGTTAATCTCCCAAATCTTTGTCCAGTTAAATCTTGAAAAACCACCGTGTTAGCCTCCTTTGTATTAGCTGGGGATGATGGAGTCGAACCACCTTACCACGGGTCAAAGCCGTGTATCTAAGCCGTTAGATTAATCCCCATTAGTTGCCCTGCTGGGACTTGAACCCAGAACACACGGCTTATAAGGCCGCCGCTCTAACCATTGAGCTACAAGGCAGTAGTGTGGTATGGTTACCACACGGGATCGTAGTCGCCTACATCAGAATCAGGGTCAATGCTCATCCTGGATTCGATAAAGTCAGCCACGGCAGACTCCACAGAGTCGTGGAGCATAGGAGCAAGCCTCTCCAGATCGCTTTTTGTCTTCGCGTACCGCTCCAGATAGCTGTCGATCATGATTTCAATGTCGAGAAGATCTCTGTTCAATAGAACCACTCCTTTTTTTCTTTCCATTACGTTCATTTTCGAAGTTGCGGATTTTATCACCGTTGGTTTTGCCGTATTCCGCGATTAAAACAGCTTCAGCCATGCCGTCTGAAGGCTTTTTGCAGCGGGAAGTCGGCAAAAGAGAGAGCTCTGGATGCATTTCCTGGCATTTTTCAATGGATTTTTGCTTGTCAGAGCCTAAATCGTAGGCTCTTTTCCATTTTTGCGGTGGTACAAGCAGGATTTCAATGCCAAATGCTGCCAAAACCCCTTCAATGAAGCCTGCAGACTTGCCGAAGTTGAACATGGAGACCACGCCCTGTCCAGGCATGGCTCCAACCTTCTCAACTACGGCATAAATCTGCTCTCCATTATGATTTTCGGTGATTTTTCGCATCTCCTGAACGAAAACCTGGTTATCCCACGGGAAAACCTATGCCCGGGTCTCTCCAAGGATTGCAAAAGCACCCTTCTGACCAGGGTCAATGCCGATAACCGTCATGCTTCGGCCTCCTTTTCTAATCGTGCGATCTCGCGGTTCAGATACCAGCGAGCTTTCTTCAGATCTTCGAGCGCATCGAGCTTGTGGCCCGCCCTGGTAACGTATTTGACCACGTTACCAAGGCAGAAGCCCAGCCTTTTGTCCTCGATGAAGTCGATCGTCTCGATTTTGCCGTAGGTGTAATGGGCAGGATGGTTCACTGGGTCATTCTGAACGACCTCGTCGCTCTGGTGAGGGACAATAGCTGTAATCATGCTGAAATCTCCTTTACTTAAACTGGCAGGACCGGATCTGGTACACCTCGTCCAGCCAATCGTTCAGTTCCTGGACGGTTTTGCCGAACTTTTCGGCGAGACAATTCTCACAGGTAGGCGGTGTGCGAATCGCCCTGGAACAGCGTTCGTCCCACTTGTTCATGCGCTTCTTGCACACACTGCAGTACTTGTCGGACCACTGTTCCATCTTAATTTGTCGAATATTGCTCAAGCGAAAGCCTCCTTAGATGTGACAGTCAACAAAGTTCACGTAGGGGTTCTCATCGGAGGAAACATACTCGGCCCACTCCTTGATGTAGCGCTTCAGACTCTCCGGCGTGTCATCACTGATGGCGAACCAACCCACAGTTCCGGGAGCATGCCACTTTCCGTCGGGCGTAATGAACGCGTAAGGGTAGTTCCACTTCTTGGCGAGCTGATATGTCTCCTCATCCGGGTAGTCCTCCAGGAACTGCTCGGCATCCTCTTTCGGAATCGTTCCGAAGGGATCTTCGCCGGTTTCAACAATCGTCAGCATGCGATTGTAGGTCTTTCTGGAGCTTCTCTCGCTGTAGCCATGCTCAGTATAGAGAAAGTCGTTCTTCCGGCCATCTTCACCAGCATTGCGAAGACGCTCGAACTGCCAGTCTCCACCGTCCAGCGTATACCAGTCCCACTTGGCATCCGGATTCGCCATGAAACCAAGCGCACCGTCCTCGGGCGAGTTAATGTAGCCTTCGTGGGTCAGAAACTCTTCGTATGGGATCTCGGGACAGTGTTTAGCATGGAAATCCTTCAGCCATTCGATCTTGTCCTCTTCCAGCGGGACAAAAGTGAAGTAATCAGTGTCGGTTTCGCTGTAAGGTGCGAGCAGTGCCTTGAATCCATCGGGATCATTGGAAAACACAGCAACTCTGTAGTGACTCATAATGTTTCCTCCATTAAAACAGCGTGCATTCAGCACTGTCGATGTAGGGATTGGCCGGACTGCTGATCCAGTTATCCCATTCTTCTATGTATCCTTGCTGACCGTTCTTGTAGTTCTCAGGGCTGTGATATTCGCCATCCGGTGTAATATAAGCAGACGGGCGAAGCTTGATGGCTCCGCCCGCCGCATTTACATCGTCATAGCTGACCTGGTTCTTGCGATAGTGCCCTGTGCTATCAGGTTCCTCTCTTGGCAATGGCTTAAAATACATGTAACCGGAGCGAACCGAGTACCAGTCGTACTTTGCGTCCTTGCAAACAGGACTGTTCTCAAGATAGCGGTCCAGCATGGGTTCTGTCCCATGCGGATCGTCGTGAAACACGGATACGATCTTGTGGTTCAATGCCTCCACCTCCTGTCGTCATCATTCGCACACATGAGCGAGTAGATGAACAGCAGGAAAAGAAAGATTGTAATGCCTGCGAAGGTCCACTCGATCATGCGATCACCTGCCTGTTGAACCGAAGCCGCCAACACGCTTGTCGCCATTCTCAAACGAGTCACCTGTGCAGAGACCGTAAGGAATCAGAATGCCTTGGACGAAACGCTCCTGATCCTTCAGGATAAACTCAGACTGGGTCCTCATGTTGACAATGATGTGGCCCTCGTTGTCCGCATTGTAATAGTCGGAGTCGATGATGCCGGTAGTGTTCTTGAGTCGCGCACCGAACTTGAATCCAAGACCGGAGCGTGGATACATGGCCAGCATCCAGCCTGCCTTCAGCTTCACGCGAATGCCGGTGAAGATCTTGTTGTCCATGTCAGGCTGGAATGCCCATCCTGCAGGGATATAGAAGTCGTAACCGGCAGAACCGTTGGTCGCACGGGTAGGAAGCTTAATGTTCTCGTATTCCAGACGAAGCATGGCTGCTACGGTCTGAGAAATCTTGTCAGGATCCTTACCGAGGGTGTCTTTGCAGTACTGGTTGAAGGAAATCTTCTCGAACTGCGCGACATCGTAACCGAAATAATCCATGCGTTCTCCTTTCAGCAAGGCACACGAATCCAGAGACCGCACATGCAGTCTCCGGTTTCTTCGTGATACTTGCAGGGGCATTTGGTGTCAGGGCTCTTCTCCATTTGTGTGGGGCAGTAACCGTTGTTGTCCTTGATCCGCTTCTTGATCTCTTTCACATACTCTTTGTCAGGGTTCTTGATGATCTTCATCTCGAAGCTGAAATCATTTTCCATTCTCGAACTCCTTCCGACGATAACGCCCAAGGTAGTAGCCGGGAACAAAACCGACGATTACGCCGGCAATGAAAAGCCAGATTATCCAATCAATCGCCATCTGTGTCGCCTCCGCTCAGGATGTTCATCAGCGCCTTAAAGAACTCGTCCTTGTTGGACTTCATCTTCTCGGATGATTCATGGTCGAACTTACGCGTGTTGGTCCGGGCCTGCTCCTTGCGCTCGCGGTTCTTGCGCTCCATATCCAGCTGAGCCTGAACCTTACGCATACGGGCCTGTTCCTTGCGTTCCTTCTCCAGCTCCAGATCGTACTTGTCCATCAGATTCTTGGCCGCAGTCGTGGAGCCAAAGAGCTTCTTAATAATTGCAGCGCAAAAGCCGAAGTAACGTTCGAAATGGTCGGACTCGCCGCAGTGAACCACGGTGGAACTTCCGTCAACCCACAGAACGGTGGTGTAGCCCTTCTCTTTGTTGAACACGACCTGCTTGATTCCGGGCAAGGTCCTCGTCTTGTCCTTCTCCAACTCTTCTGTTGTCCAGGTCAGCGTTGGCAGGGTAATCTCATTACCATTACGATCAACAAACGTCAGGTCATAATAACTGAATCCAGTCGGCATTAATATCCCTCCTTACAGAATCTCGTCGAGCTTCTCGACGATGTGATGGCAAACGCCATACTTCATGCAGTCAGCAGCGTCCAGCGTCCAGTCGTTGTTCTTCTTCTTGGAAAGCGTAGCGCTCGGAATCTGGGTGCGCTGCAGGATGTACTTCTTCATCTTCTGCAGGTCCTGCTTGTATGACTCGGAAGCGTCCATGACCTTCACGGCATCGCCACGGAAAGCCGCGCTGCCCTCGTGAATGATCATCTGGCTGTTGGCCATCATCCAGCGCTCGTGTCCCGCCAGGAAGATCAGGGAAGCAGCAGAAGCCGCTGTGCCGATGTTGATGGTGTACACAGGCGTTGTGGACGCGGTAATGACATCCACCAGCATCCACATGTAGTTCAGATCACCACCGGGAGACATGATAAACAGGCGGATCGGCTTACGGTCCTCCGGAACAATGCCCCTGTCCTCCATGTTCCAGCGATAGATCATCCGCAGCAGCGTGGTAATGTTGCTGTCCACTTCTGTCTCCAGGAAAATCTTGCGCTCCTTCTCCAGAATGTAGTAAGAAAGCATGTCAGGGTCAGGCAGACGCTCGTCGGGAAGATTCAGTGACATGATGGTAGGTTCGATCAAAAACTCGCTCAATGGTTTGTCCTCCTCATTGATCAATATTCAGCAAGTCAGCCAGTTTTGCTGTCTCGCTTCGGACAGACTCCTGCAAATGCATGTATGCACAGAGCCTGTTGCCTTTCAGTTTGTTGATGGCAGCCTGCAAGCCGTTGTCTTTTTCGAAAGCCTTGGCGTCGATCTGACGCACATCGCCTTCAAGGATCAGGATGGAACCCTCGCCCACTCTGCCCAGCAGCAGCTGCACGTGCTCGCGGGTCAGATGCTCTGCCTCGCTGCAGAAGATGATTGTGTTCTTGATGTCTCTGCCGCGAAGGAAGCCCAAGTGTTCCACCTCGATCTGTCCGCGCTGCATATAGATGTCCAGCATTTCCTTGCCGCCGATGTGGTCAGCCAGCGGCATGGCCCAGACAGACATCTTTTCCTGGAAGGAGCCCTTCAGAAAACCGATGGGGTTGGAATCCTTCACTTCGATGTTGTTCCTGACCCACATGATCTTGTCGACCGCCCCGGCCTCCAACAGAGACAGTGAACAGGCGCAGGCAAGGAATGTTTTGCCGGAACCAAAAGACCCCGTCATCATTTTGACGGTGGTTGTTGGATCCATCAGCATATCCAGTGCGAACTGCTGCTCGATATTCTTCGGGTAGATCTTGCCCATGAGTTTCAGTGAGCTCTCTACCGGCTTGCGCTATACGGACTTGTACTTGCCGTCCTGATACTTCAGACGGTCCACAGGTTTGCCTGTTTCGGAAGAGATTACGGCGAGATATTCGTTCTCCAGCAGACCATACGGGTTTTCCTGCAGATAAACCTTGTCCAGCAGCGGATCATTGTCGAATACCTTTTTGTATCCGCTGTAATCGCCCTAAAGTTCGACCAAAGGCATCGCCTCCTCTTTCTTTCCATTACGTTCATTTTCGAAGTTGCGATAATCAGAACGCTGGTTTCCTGAATCTCTTGGTGATGTTCTCTACATAGATGCCGTTGCCGTCATCGCGGCGCGTGATCTTGTACATGCGCTGGTTGGTGTCAGGACTGTCCAGACCGCCAAGCCGTTCGATGTATGGGCCTTGCTTGATGTAGTCGAAGAACTCAAGCATTCTCGCAAAGGCGTTGTCGCTGCCAGAGTAGAGGGCTGTCTTGAGCCCTCTCTCCTTTGCGATCTGGTTGCAGTCCAGCAAACCTTTCTCATCCCTGCCTTCACCCATAAAACACACGCAGGTAATGGCGCCGTCGTACTTATCGATCAGCGCACCAATGTCTTCCAGAAGGTTGTTGCCTTTCGCTTCCTGCAACTCAGGCGAATGGCAGCCCTTGCATCTGAAAGGGCAGTCACCAATCAGTATCGTCAGGCTCGTCTCGTCCGGGACTTCCTGAAAACTCACTGTGTATCCGAGGTAGTAAACCATAGTTCACCACACCTCCATTCTCTTCTACGTTCTCCCAGATCCATTTCTCCAGTCTGTCCACAAAATAAAGCAGCATATCCTCGACCTTTCTGGTAGGATGCGCGTCGATCCAGCGCATGCCCACAGACTTGAAGTCGAAGCAGCCCTCTTTGCGGTTGTAGCCCAGAGTTCCCACGGAGCAACAGTTCTCTGTCACTATTCTTGACTCGCCGGTTACAAGACTCCTTTGCATCTCCGGCTCATGTTCGTACCATTTCACGACATCGAACCGGAGCGGGTGCGAGTTGTCAGGTGGTACAAGCCAGGTGATGTCGCGAATCTGAAAACCGTCTACGCGCTCTGTGTAGTTCATACAGCGCCTGCCTCCTTCGCATAGTAGCGCCTTGCGTGTTCTTCCTTACGTTCCTGGGACCATTTGCTGACACGGGTCAGGTAACCGATTACACGTGTCGCATAATCCAGATCGTCACTGCCGCACTCAGGGCACTTGCTCAGGCGATGCTTGGAGATATGCCCGCACTTGTTGCAGATCGTGTTCGGAATATTGAATGTGAAGTAGTTGCAGCCTGTTTTGATGGCCAGCTTCAGAAGGTTCTCATACTGCGGCTTAGACAGATGCTCATCCAGATTGCAATGCAGCGCACTGCCACCGTCCAGCCTACCGGTAAAGTTGTTACCATGCATGTAGAACTTATCCACCGGGTTGCAAGTCTCATCCTCCACCTTATAGAAGTAGGAGTTGTAGCAGGCACGAGGCACCTGATACCCAGCCTTGCGATCCCACTTTGCGAACTTCACGCCAAGGTTCTCAGCCGGAACCATCTCGGTGTTGAACATCAGTGTTTCCGTCTTGGCCTCGCGGTTACTCTCGTAGATCGGGGACATGATGGCGTTGACAAAGCTGGCATAGAACAGGTTGTTACTAATCTCCAGACCCATGTACTCAGCCGCTTCTACCAGACCGTTGATGCCCACCGTCAGGTACTGTTTCTCAGGCGAAATAAAGCCCGCGTCATAGATTGGCAGCATACGGTTGTCCCGCATATCCAGCACGATCTGGTTAAACGCGGTCAGGTACTTGTGAATCTTGTCGGTCTGTTCCTTGACAGCCTTGGAGATGCGCTCGAACGCAGCGGCGTAATCCTCGTTGTTGCGAGGCGGAACAGGACAGGCATTCTGCACAAGCCGGTTCAGGTTAATGGTCATCACGCACTTGGAACCTGTAGAGACACCACCAGCACCCAGCGTATAAGAGAACTGGTTGTCCTGAATGCCGTTACGGAGTCTGCAGCAACTGGCCAAGGAGTCCACAGAATCGCTGGTATAAGTAAAGAAGGAATGGCCCTCCGCATACATCTCCGCAGCGAAGTCAGCCCATTCCTTGTCGCAGAAATCCTTACCATCGTTCAGCAGAGACAACGTCTCCACAGGGAAGGTCAGAATATTCTTCAGACGCTCCCGGTTGAACCACTTCATAAAGCGTTTCTGCAGCCAGCTTACGGACTCCCACTGCATCTCTGTGCCGTCAGGGAAAACAAAACCGTCAAAGAGCTGGTCGAAGTAATATTTGTCGAAATAGGCGACATTCCAGAAAACTGACTGACTTCCACGGGCTGCGGCAGGCTGGTTCAGGCTGTAAACTACCTGCGCGAAACCATCCGTGATGATCTCGTCAATGGTTCGGCTGCGGGAAGAGATCTCCACGATCCTGTTCGGGGATAGGTAGTACAGGTCGCCGTATTCCTTGCGGATAAAGTAGTCCATATAGGACAAGAACTCAGGCGTGGCAACGGCACCACAGAGCTGGGCAGACACGGCGAAGACCAGGTTAATGAACCCGCCAAGGAAGGACTGCAGATGCTTCGGTGCAGTCGTGGTGCCGCCAAGCTTGGTCATACCGTCAAACAAAAACGGATACAGGGTAATGCTGGCGCAGTAAGGAGTGCCCACTGGCATGCCTGACTCGTCGTGCCGATAGATCTCATGCTCTTCCAGCTGACGAAGGTACTCGTTGGCGATATCCTCGCCATACATACGGCTCAGGTAGTCGTGCATCATCAGTCGGTTGGCATAGATGTTGTCCTTCTTGTGGATCTCAGGCGCCATGGTGGCAATGTTTTTGTTGCTTACGTTTGAGTTGGCGTCCACTTCGGACCCACTGGCTGCGTTCTGTGCTTCACAGTATTTCTTGATAAAGTTCAGGTCTGTGCGGTAAGGTGTGTATTTGTTGACAAGCATTTCACACACCTTCTTCCTTCTGATTGATCCAGTTGACGGCATCCTTGAAAGGCATCAGCGTTCCGTCCACCTCAAGAATAGGGGCAGAGTTAAAGCCACGCTTCAGGATCTCGTCCGCACCTTTTACGATATTAAAAGGCACGTTCTTCTTCTTTAGCACTGCCTCCAGAAAACTGCACTGGGGGCAGTCTGTTGTGTATAAGGTAACAGTCATCGGAACCACCTCACATATTGTTAATCATATAGATGTCAGGATTTGCTGCGCTGTTGTAGCCGATCCACAGCATATCGATGTCATTCGTGTTCTCCCCCAGCTCGTCGCTGGCGTAGTTCACAATGCTGTCGAATGCCTCATCGGCATTACTGGCCAGCACCACACCCTGATAATTGCCTGGGGTATTCAGTCTCCACTGATAGACCTCCATCAGCCATCTACCTCTTTCTCTTCGAAATATTCGTGGTAAAGATCATCAAACACAGCCGGAATGCGGTCGTGAGCCTGACGCAAGAGATCCAGCATCAGCTCCCGCATGGGAGGATACGCGGCGACAGAACACCGCAATTCAAAAATGTGCCGCCACTCCCGCAGGTTTGCCTTCATAATAATCCGGCAAGCGGTAGAGTTGGGCAGCACTTCTCTGGCTTCCTGTGGCTTCGCGCCATCCTCGATCAGGTTCTTGTAGGCAAGCTCCGCCATTCGCATGGAGCTGTACCACATGGCGCTGCGGTCATCCTCGTCGGAATCCTGACACCAGTCCGGGCGAATAAAGGTAATATCGCCTGTCTTGGCTTCCTGAATGTAGCGCTGGGACTCAACGCAGAAGGAAGCGACCCGGTGTCTCGTCAGCTCTGCAAGGATTGCGCGTGAGGTGGTTATGTCAACGGTCATATCCGCAAACTCGACAGGTGCTTCGTGCCCTCTTTTAATCAGGCTCGGCACCATGGTGCTCCAGGATTCATCCGTGATCTTGTCCTGGCTTGCATAGCAGTTTCTCGCGGCGTATTCTATCGCTTTCGCACAAGCAATCCCGTCTTCCTCAGACGGTGAGAGGATCTTGACGCTCTGATTCGTTACGATCATTCTTCAGTC